>ERZ761607.54-NODE-54-length-286626-cov-16.214481_pt1 | contig 286626 bp, 255 predicted proteins | sample MGYA00511164_ERZ761607 | MGnify/ENA primary metagenome ERZ761607 (study PRJEB28899, sample SAMN02445080) | bioreactor sludge metagenome | biome: EBPR sludge | place: Australia: Brisbane, Thorneside Wastewater Treatment Plant | collected 2011-06-22 ... | reverse complement strand
CCCCTCATGTTTATAATAACAATAGTATTAACTTGATTACAAATCTAAAGGCCGGCAGGCTCCCTCGCAATGACGTCAACTTAATACTTTAGGACTCTTTACGGATACTCGCATTATTTAAAGGTTGTATCGAATGGTAATACCAAACGTTCGCTGATCGCCCAGTACACCAGCATAGTGCCCTGCATTGCCAGCGCCCGGTAAGAGTTGTTCAAAATAATTAACGTTCAGCAAATTCCGGCTCCACACAAATAAGGTTACCCCTTCTGTGGCACGAAAGCCAAGCCTTCCGTTCAGCAACGCATAACTATCAATGTTCAGGAATTGCGATGGTGACGGACTGGAAGAAAATGACGAACGATAGAAAGCATCCAGCCCAACGAAATAATCACCGCCCTGCCCCAGAAATTTACCTGTAACAGCCGACTCAGCACCTGCAGTTGCTGCCCAGCGGGATATACCGGGCAACTGCCCGCCTGAAATATCTTTAAATGTGTCGCCACCGGTTTCTTCCAATGGCGGTGGCGCGTTGGGAAACGAAACGTAAGTGCCATCGGTAAAACTCAAAGCACCATTCAAGGCGATGACTTTTTTGTACCGGTAACTCGCATCTACTTCCACACCACGTACACGTACTTTTTCAGCATTGGCCAGGAAACCACGATTCACGGCTAAGTCCGCCACCTGCACCAGGGTCTGGTAATCGCGGATATCGGTGTTGAAAAGCGTAAGGTTGAAAATAGCGTTTGCAACAGGCTGGGTTTTTATTCCCAACTCAACATGGTTCACTTGTTCAGGTTTGATAACGGCAAGTTCTACCAGGGGCTGACCGGCAACACTGGGCAAACCACCCAGGTTAAGTCCTATTGGTTTAAAGCCAAGGGCATAGGTAGCAAAGGTTTTAATAAACTTGTTGACCTTGTAGGTAAGGGTTAATTGTCCCGAATAGTTGGTCTCGTCTGCATCGGCTACAAAGGCCTGGTCGTTATACACCGATCGTTTAATGGCAATCAATGCCGGATCATCTGTTTCCAATCCGCCATAGGTTACCCGCGAAAAGTCAACTTTTTTCGTGTCGTAGTTGATGCGGATGCCGGGTAACACTGAAAACTTTTCGGTAACGGCCCAGTCGAGCTGACCAAAAACAGCTCCGCTGAAATTTTCAAACAACTGATTGGTCTTAATGCCATAGCCATCGAGCAAGCCCGGTGTTGCCCATAATTCGCTTGTTGTGCTTTGCGAAAAACGCCACTGGTCCTTACCTGCTTCTTCGGTATGAACAGGATCGGATTTAAGACTTTGGCTGAACAAAAAGACACCAAACACCCCGCTCAAGTGTTGAGTTAAGTCTCCGGCATACCGAAGTTCCTGCGAAAGCTGGTAATGTTTGGATGGCGCCTGGGATAAGCGCAGTCCTTCCAATCCGGTAAAGTCACGGTCGTTAGACGGATCCCAGGTCCAGTACCGATAAGCCGTGGTGGAGGTGAGCTTGCCTTTACCCAGATCAAAATCAGCGTTCAACGAAACACCGCCCATATCCTGGCCTGATTTCCAGGGCGTGTCATGATCAATCACTCTATCGAACGGGTTGCGCGTGGGCAGATCATAATTCAAATCGGCAATGATGTTTTCAAACTGCCGGTAGGCTGCGCGCTGTGTTGGTGCCACACCGGCAAACACTTGTGCGTAACCATCGGGTCGTTGACGGGTATGATCTGCGGTAAATAATAGTTCAATCTTATCCGTAGGCAGGTACAACAGTTGCCCCCGCACGCCCAGATTGTTTAAGGTGTTTACATATTTTTCGGTGCGCTGGTTGTAGATCAATCCATCGCGGTGAGTGCCGGTAAAGGATACGCGCAACGCAAGCTTATCGTTTACCAACGGACCGGTAACCGAAGCTTTAGCTTGTGTGAATCCGAAATTGCCATAACTCAACTCAAAATCGCCCCCAGTTTTAAAGCTCGGCCTGCGTGTTGTGATATTAAATGTGCCGGCTGTGGTGTTTTTTCCAAACAATGTTCCTTGCGGTCCGCGTAATACTTCAATTTGTTCAATGTCAATAAAGTCGATGGTGGTGGCAGCCGGGCGCGCGTAGTATACCCCATCCACATAAAAGCCAACACCGGGATCAATACCATCGTTGGTCAGCCCGAACGTGGAACCAAGACCGCGAATGTTCAGGGTAGTGTTTCTCGGGTTGGATGAATACAGTTGTACGGATGGAATAAGTTCTTTTACCCGGTTAACGTTAAACGATACCGTATTTTCAATTTGCACAGAACCCAATACGGTAATCGGAATAGGAATGTCCTGTACTTCTTCCTTACGTCTTCGGGCGGTTACCAAAACTTCCGTAAGCGCTGAACTGGATACAATAAGCGAAACGGATAAATCACTTTTCCCATCCACCACTATTTCTTTTGAATCATAGCCTACGTAGGAGATTCGCAGCGTAACCGGGAAATCCCCTGAATACTTCAATTCAAATTTTCCATTGGCATCTGTTGCTTCACCATTGTTGGTACCTTTTACCATAACCGTTGCTCCAATAAGGGGTTCGTTGGAAGAGGCATCAAATAACTGGCCTCTGATAAGGCTTTGGGCACCTAGATTCAGACATAAAACTGAAAAGATCAGGACTAGTGGGTTTGTGAAATTCCGTGACATAGCAAATTAAATTAATAGTCTATAAAATCTACCGTTTTAGTAGTATTTAAACACAATTCTAAGCCCTTTATGTAAATTCTCAAAGGTATTTTGATTATAAAAAAGCCGTATTAATTAACTGAAACGTAAATGTAAATTCAAACTAAAGTCTGTCCCAAGTTGGTACGCATATCTTAATTTTGACTGTCACACGCTTCATATACCAATCATAAAACAGGTTTTTCATTTTGAGTTGTAGGCCTATCTTTGCCGCATGTTTTTTCGCAAAACAAGTACTTTTCTGATTCTTCCCTTCGCTTTAATCTGCTCAAAATCTTTTGCGCAGGCACAAAAGGTAACGTACAATACCAATACCTTCTGGTCGAAAACTGAAGTCAACCAGATTTTTGATGAGAAAAAATGGGGACTTGGTTTTGATTTTGTCTATCGAACCAAAAACGAGCTCGGCCAAGGAAGTATTTTCACCAGTATGTTACGCGAAAGTTATCGACCCTGGTTTCATTACCAATTCTCACAAAATGCCCGCCTAAGTATCTCACCTATCGGGTACATGAATACACAGGATTATATTGGTAAACCTGTTGATTACTTAAGGTTACCCTACCACGAATTCCGCACAACTTTTCAGTTTTTTCATCACCTCAAGCAAGCACAAGGCCGGGTTATGCACACCTGGCGCTACCGGTATGAATTGCGCTGGCAGGAACAACCAGCACTTGATGACTACCGGTACTTTAATCGCTTCAGGCTACGTTACCGTATCCGTGTTGGTTTGAATTCATCAGATTTTTATGCAAACAAAACGCTGTACACAGCCATCTCAAATGAGATTGGTATAAACTTCGGCAAAAATGTGCCCTACATGTTTAATCAAAACAGATTATATATTGGCATGGGGTATCGATTCTTAACAGCTGCCCGCGTTGAATTACGCTATGTTGATCGTGTACGGGCACGGGGTGCAACCGGATTTGAATACGATATGGACAAAGGGATAATGGTCGGAATTTATATTGACCAGGTTTCATTGCTTGGAACGAAAGACATTTTAAAAGTACGTTACTTCGATTGATGAAAGTCACTTCAAAAATACTCGGCACAATTTCAGCTCTGTTGTTGGTAACAACAGGATGGCTTTTGTATTCCGGAACTCAATCTAAAGGCCATGAAAAAAAAATTCTTCAGGATTTAGAATACCTTAAACTTAAGGCAGAAGCCGATGAACTGTTTATACTTGGAAATCAAGCCCCTGCGTTAACTCGCTATTCCTTTATTGATTCAGTTTACGGTGACTCACTGGTATCAAAACGTTCTGCTCTACTTACATCTACAAATGATGCAGCTTTAAACGAACAGGTGTTCTCCCTCCAACGCCAGCTTGAACGGGCAACTTCTCTTTTAAGTGCTTACGAAAAGCAGGAAAAAGGATCAGACATGACAAATCCCGAATTGGAAGAGCTAAGAAACAATGAATCAAAATTGTTAAACGAAATTTTTACCCTAAAAGAAAAATTAAATCAGATTCAACGCGAAGACAAAAGCAACGTTGAGAAAAAGGGTGTCCTTACGTTCACAGGTAACCGCAATAGTTCAATTACATATTTCGGTGACCTTCAAAGTGGAAAAGCTAACGGTACGGGTTTTGGATATTGGAAAAGCGGTAGCACCTACGAGGGCAACTGGAAAGAAAATATGCGACACGGAAAGGGCACTTTTTTGTGGGCTGATGGGGAAAAATACACAGGGGATTACGTGAATGATCAGCGTGAAGGTTATGGAATTTACACAGCCAAAGCTGGTCGTTACGAGGGTCAGTGGCTAAACGATATGCGTCATGGAGAAGGAAAACTCTATGAACCAAATGGAAAACTAAAGGTACATGGTGTGTGGGAGAAGGATAAATTAGTGAAAACAATAAAATGAAGAGCATATTAATTTTTGCCATTACCTCATTCTTGTTCATTAATTCAATTATAAGTTGTGGTGATAAAAAGAAAGAAGAAAAACTACCCATCCTCGGCTACCGCGAAGTAGTAGCCAAAGAGATTGACGGTAAGAAAGTTATCGATACGGTTTATCATACCATTGCCAATTTCTCTTTTGTGGATCAGGATAGCATGATTGTTACCAACGAAACCTTTTCCGGAAAAATTTATGTAACCGATTTTTTCTTTACCTCCTGCCGCACCATCTGCCCTATCATGAAAACACAAATGCTACGGGTGTACAACGCCATTGAAGATATGCCTGATGTGGCGATACTTTCGCATACCATTGATCCGGAACACGACACCGTTGCGCTGCTACACGATTTTGCCGACCGGCTGGGCGTGACCAGTGACAAGTGGCATTTCGTAACCGGTGAGCAGGAAAAAATTTACGACATCGCACAAACAAGTTACTTCGCTACCGCCATGGTTGATAAAACTGAACCTGATGGCTTTATTCACAGCGGTGCATTTTTACTAATCGATAAACAGCGCAGGATACGCGGAAAATACGATGGCACCGTGGAAGAAGATGTGAACCGGTTGATTAAAGATATTAAGCGTTTGCGCTATGAGTAAAAGACATAGAGCAATCTTTCTCATAGGGTTGTTGTTTTCTCCCGGATGGGCACTCGCACAGACTAAAAATCAGGAATCCCTCCTATCAGGAGAATTGATCACTAAAAATACAAGCGACACACTTCTTATCGCGCTCCACCAAAACCTGATTATAGTTGAGGCTTCGGTGCTCAATGTTAAAAGAAAATTTCTGCTGGATACGGGGGCCCCAACGGTCATTTCTGCCGGGCTGCAAAATGAAATAAAAGCCGACACCATCTTTACCATAGAACTATCAGATATACATGAAGTTTCACGGTCAACGGCCTTTGTTTCACTTAAACTGGTCAGTTTAGGGAAGTTGCAATTCCAGGAAATACCGGCCGGTGTAATGGATGCACAAAATCCCTTTTTTGAATGCTTGGGTATTGATGGAATTATTGGAAGCAACCTCCTGCACCACACGGCTATTCGAATAGACAGCCGGGCCAACCAAATCATCATCGCAGATAAAGTTGAAACAACACCAACTCAAAAGCCGGTAGCGCTAAACCTCGATCAACAAAAATCACCTTACCTGAAAATTAATCCGGGACCAAGAACTTCTGAGGAACTGCTTTTTGATACAGGGTTCACCGGCTTATATTCTTTGTGCAATAGAAATTATAAATTCTTTACAAACAGAAACCGATTGAAAAAAGTGGAACTATCAAAAGGCATCGGATCATCTACCCTGGGCCTATACGGAACCGGAGATAATCCGGATACCACTTATCTGTTAAGACTTCGATTTCTGAAGGTCAACGAGACTAAACTTTCGCGCCCGATTATCACCACAAGTCCCGATCGAAATTCAAAGCTTGGGGCTGAACTATTTCAATATGGTGTTATTACGCTCGACTATACTCAGAAGCGGTTTTGGTTTGAACCCTACACCAATCAAATGCCCATCACCGAATCGTATTGGGGTTTTGAGCCTTCGGTGGCAAGTGGATACCTGATTGTTGGCAGGGTTTGGCAAAACTCAAATGCTCAGCAGGCAGGCCTAATGGCGGGGCAACGAATTCTCATGGTAAATAAAATGAGGCTATCCGCTGCTTCGTTTTGTGATGCCTCCGATGAGCTGAAAGACCTTGCCGACAAAGGTGAATTGACACTTGAGGTTGAAGAAGCGGATGGTAGGGTTAAAACCATATCAATTAAAAAGGAATTGGTTAAATAATCGATAACAACCCGTATCCCATTAACGTTGGCCACACGCTTTATGGTGGCTGCTGTTTAACAAAATAGTAACAACCCATTTGGCGTCCATTTAGGCTTTTTGAATACTATTCAACCGCCTATCCCCCCAAGTCTCAAAATATCTAATTCCGGTTGCGGATTGTCATGCCAGTGTGGTAACTTAGAATTCCTTTTTAGTTTTCGATCTCCTGTAATTACGTTTAACACTAAATTCCTTTTTATGGCAATTTTCAAACTTCATGTAAATGGCAAAACCCGCGAAGTAGATGTTGCACCCGATACGCCTTTATTGTGGGTATTGCGTGAATCGCTCGATCTGGCAGGAACTAAATTTGGCTGTGGCATCGCCCAATGCGGTGCTTGTACGGTTCATCTTGATGGCGAAGCTGTGCGATCCTGTTCTATGCCCGTCTCGGCTGTAGGCACGGGTAAAGTTGTTACTATTGAAGGTCTGTCAGAAAAAGGCGATCACCCGGTACAACAAGCATGGCTTGAGGTTGACGTAATGCAATGCGGCTATTGCCAGGCCGGCCAGATGATGTCGGCTGCTGCTTTGCTCAAGAAAAATCCGAACCCCAGCGATGAGGAAATATTTACAGCGATGAATGGAAACATTTGCCGTTGTGGTACCTATGTGCGCATACGCGAGGCTGTAAAAAAAGCCGCCACAATAAGTTGATTGGTCGCGGTTAAAAAACCTTTAAATACTCACCATGGAAATTGTAAAAACACATTTTAATAGAAGATCCTTTATAAAAGTATCGGCTGCTGCCGGTGGCGGAATCATGATCGGCTTTAACTGGCTGATGTCATGTTCGCCCGGTAACGAAAAGCTTGGCGAACTTGCCTTACCCGATGAATGGTTCGACATAAATGCTTACCTGAAAATTGGTAACAACGGTGTAGTCACCATCTTTTCTCAAAATCCGGAAATCGGACAGAATGTAAAAACTGCCATGCCTATGATTGTGGCCGAAGAGCTGGATGTGGACTGGGGTAAGGTGTTGGTAGAGCAAGCTCCTCTGAATACAGAAAAATTCAACCGGCAATTGGCGGGCGGTAGCCAATCTATCCGGCAGGAATGGAAAAGCCTGCGGGTGGCCGGTGCAACCGCCAGGCGTTTGTTGATGGAGGCGGCTGCGAAAAAATTGGAGGTTCCAGTAAGTGAACTAAGTACCGATAAGGGCGTGATTAAAAACACATCAGGAAAATCGATTGGATATGGTGAAGTGGCCTCACTGGCCGTAAGTGTTGAAGTGCCTGAAGAAATTCAGTTAAAAGACCCTAAAGATTTTAAGATCATCGGTAAGCCAACAAAAAATGTTGACGGCAAAAAAGTAATTAATGGCGAACCTTTATTCGGATTTGACATTAAACGCGAGGGCATGTTAATCGCCATGATTGCACATGCTCCGGCATTTGGTATGCGACCAAAATCGGTTGATGATTCAGCGGCACGTTCCATGCCTGGTGTTAAAGATGTGTTCATCATAAACTCGCTACCGGATGGTGTAGAACGCCAGTGGTCGGATGTAAATGCTTTCCCTGAGTTGGTTGTGGTTGTCGGTAACAGCACCTGGGAAGTAATGAAAGCCAAAAAAGCACTCAAGATTGAATGGGAGGCCACCTCAAAACTTGAAAGTACCGATGAGTACGAAAAAGCCCTCACAGACCTATTGGAGAAAAAAGCAGATGAGCCTGCACGGAAAGATGGGAATCCGGATGAAGCCTTTAAAAAAGCCGCGAAGGTAATTGAGCGAACCTACAGCGCACCCTTTCTGGCACACAACACCATGGAGCCCATGAATTTCTTTGCCCATGTTACGGCTGAAAAAGCTGAGTTGATTGGTCCCATTCAAACTCCCGCCCAATTGCGCACAACTGTTTCCAAGGTTTTGGGTATGCCGGAAGAAAAGATTTCAGTAGACATGACTCGCCAGGGAGGAGGATTTGGACGAAGACTGTACGGAAACTTTGGTGTTGAAGCCGCTGTGATTTCAAAGCGTGCCAATGCTCCGGTGAAGTTGGTCTACACACGCGAAGATGACATCACCCAAGGCACTTACCGCCCGGCATACAAAGTGAAGTATCAGGCAGCCATCGACAAAAATAATAACCTGGTTGGTATAAAGATTCGGGGAGCAGGCATTCATGAAAGTCCTGTATTTGCCAATCGCTTTCCTGCCGGTGCGGTTGATCATTACCTGGTAGAAAACCATTCACTTGATTCAAACATTACCACGGGTGCCTGGCGTGCACCACGATCAAATTTCATTGCGGTTGCTGAACAATGCTTCCTCGATGAAGTGGCTGAAGCGGTGGGTAAAGACCCGATCGATTTCAGGATTGAACTTCTTGAACGTGCTGCTGCCAAACCGGTAGGCGAACGAAACGATTATGATGCTGCACGTTATGCTGGTGTATTGAAACTTGTGCGCGAAAAATCAGGATGGAACGAAAAGAAAGACGGAATCAGCAGAGGAGTCTCCGCATATTTCTGCCATAATTCATATGTAGCCCAGGTGGTTGATATCGTTATGAAAGATGGAAAACCCATCATCCAGAAAGTTTGGTGCGCTGCCGACTGTGGTATTGTTGTGAACCCACATGGCGCTATAAACCAAATGGAGGGCTGTGTAGTGGATGGCATCGGGCATGCCATGTACAGCACCATGACGTTTAAAGAAGGCAAAGCCGACCAAAGCAATTTTCACAACTACAAGCTGATACGAAATAGCGAAGCACCTCGCGAAATCGAGTGCTTCTTTGTCGATAATGGAATTGATCCGACTGGATTAGGAGAACCCGGTTTGCCTCCTGTGGGTGCTGCATTGGCCAACGCCTTGTATGCCGCCACTGGTAAACGGTTAACTACTCAGCCTTTTGCGCAAGCGGATCTGGTAAATATTGAACGAATGTGATTTTTCGATTTTTGCGCAGGGCAGTTCTCGCTTTCAACTTTTTTCTACTTGCATTTTCCCTGATTCAAGGTTGCGGTCAGTCTGGTACTGACCGCAACGCTTCGAATAAATTCACGCACTACTTCCGGCAAGGCGAACAACTTTACACGCAGCATTGCAGCAATTGCCACCAAGCCAACGGAACCGGACTAGGAAGGGTTTATCCGCCCTTGAACAAATCGGATTTTATGGAGAACAACTTCGAACAGGTACTTTGTCTGATGCGAAATGGAATAAAAGGTGAGCTGATTGTCAATGGTATCCACTATAACCAGGCTATGCCTGGTGTACCCACTCTCACCAACCTGGAAATTGCCGAAATTGCCACCTACATTTACAATGCGTGGGAATACCAGCGGGGACTTGTTGACGTTAAAGAGGCAGATAAAATTTTGAATGCATGCACGCCACACTAAAAGGGATTGATTATCAAAAATGTTTTTTGTTCTTTTTATTTTTTTTTCCATCACTTGCCTATGCACAGTATGCAAACACCTTTGAAGAAGGTCTGGCGTTAGAGAAAGCCTTCAAAACTGAACAAGCTTTTGAAAAATTTGAGGCGGTCATTAAGCAAAACCCAAAACATCCGAAAGCTTACACACACGCCAGCCGCATGCTATCAAATATGGGCGGACGGCTACCCATGAGCAAACTGGAAGAAAAGCGAAAGTTGTTGGAAAAAGCCCGCAAGTATGCAGAAAAAAGTATTGAACTAAGCCCAGATGATCCGGACGCCCGGCTGGCGCATATTATTTCACTGGGGTTGCTATCTGAAATTTCAAGAAACCCACGTGAAAAAGTTTTGGATGCCAAACTCATTCATGGAGAAGCAAAAAAAATTATTGAACTCGACTCCCTTTACGGAGAAGCGTATTTCGTTTTAGGCAAATGGCAACTGGAATTGTCGCGGTTAAATTGGTTTGAATTGCTGGCCTGTAAATTACTGTTCGGTGGTCTGCCTGAAGAGATTTCTAAACAAGCTGCGTTAGAATATTTCAACAAAGCATTATCGATTAACCCCAACAGCATTTTATACCTGTTTGGTCAGGCATCAGCCTATGCCGATTTAGGTGAAAAGGAAAAGGCTGTGAAAGTTCTTCAGCGAGCATTAAAACTCCCGTTGTCAGAACCAGATGATGAACAACGGAAAGAACGCTGCAGGAATTTGTTAAATACTCTTCAGAAATAAATTCACAGAATTTGTAACGATATAATCTGTGGGCGTCAGCGAAATAATTGGGAAACAACTAAAATAAAACACGAATCACATTCAGATATCCAATCGTCATAGGATATTATTTGATTCCATAGTATTTTCACTTAACAGAAGCCATGAAAGAACTTAAAGCCATAGTAGAGGCATTCCGAAAAGTTGATTTTTCTCAACGGAAGGCTGCCCTGGCTACCGTGGTAAAAGTAAGAGGCTCATCCTATCGAAGCCCAGGCGCACGCATGCTCATCACCGATGACGGAAAATGGGTGGGCTCCATCAGCGGAGGCTGCCTGGAGGGTGATGCGCTGCGGAAGGCCAGGCAAGTGATGACGGATAACCAACCCATGACGGTAACGTACGATACCCGCGAAGAGAGTAATCAAAACCTGGGGATCGGATTAGGCTGTAATGGAGTAATCGATGTTCTGATTGAACCGGTTTCAAATGAAAAAGCAAACACCGTAAAACTTTTCGAAACCATCATAGCAAAACATGAGCCTGTAGCTTTTGCTACGGGTATTGCAGGAAAATTTGCCGGAGAAAAATTAGTGCTTGATGCCAACGCAAATGTGCTTGAGAAATTCTCTTCCGATCAACTCAATACTTCTGTTGTTAAAGATTTACAAGGTGTGTTTGACAATCACAAGAGTGAAACAAAAATCTTTGGTGACCATGAGGTTTTTATGGAACTCATTCAACCCAATATTAACCTGATCATTTTCGGTGGAGGGTTCGATGCCCGGCCGGTAAGCACGATGGCTAAAGCACTGGGTTGGGATGTTCAGGTTACCGATGAATGTGTAGCGCACATTGCTCCTGTTTTTTTTCCAACCGCAGATAAGCTATCCCTTTGCCAGCGTGAGTTTATCGATCGCGATTTTGTCATCACACCCTATACTGCCTGCGTGTTGATGTCACACAATTATGATTACGACAGAGATGTTTTAAAGAAAGTTATCGCCACCGAAACACCCTATATTGGTATTCTCGGTCCACGTAAGCGCTTCGATAAAATGCTGGAAGAGTTTAAACACTCAGGACTTGAATTAACCACAGAACAGCATCATCGAATTCACTCCCCCATCGGTTTGGACATCGGTGCTGAGACACCTGATGAAATTGCGCTATCCATTCTGGCTGAGATTCAAAGTAAATTTGCCAACCGATCAGGAGGCTTCCTGAAATACCGAACAGGTCCCATTCATCATCGTGATAAGAAAACCGATCAGATCTTCAAACAGGTATTGCTTACGCATTCAGAAGGTTCGCAAGGCACAAACGGATAATCCTACAGCATGATTACATCGCAGCATAACGCGATTACCATCATCATCCTGGCGGCAGGTGCCTCCACGCGTATGGGCCAGCCCAAGCAATTGATAAAACTTAATGGCTATTCGCTTCTCGAACATGCCGTGCTTACCGCAAAAAATTCAAAAGCCGATCAGGTAATAGTTGTATTAGGAAGTGAAAGTGAGAAGAGCATGGGGGCCATTGAACATTTACCGGTTGAAATTGTAGTGAATGATCAGTGGAACGAAGGCATGGGTAGCTCACTAAAAAAAGGACTGACCGCATGCGAGGAAAAATTTCCGGAAACACGAGCCACCCTGATTATGGTGTGCGACCAGCCCAGCATAACCACACATCATCTGAATAATTTAATCGACACGTATTCCAAAACTCAGAAACCTATAGTGGCTTCTCAGTACACCTCAACATTCGGTGTGCCTGCCGTTTTTGATCATACACTTTTTCAGGAAATTCTTCAGTTACCTGATCGTCAGGGTGCCAAGAATATCGTAATGAAACACCAGAAAAACCTTTTGGCTGTTGACCTGCCGGGTGGCGAAATTGATTTGGATACTCCCGAGGATTTATTGCGCTATAAGAAGCACATTGACAATTGTTAATAATAATCATAGAGTACAAATCAGAAACTCAGCTTAAACCGGATGAATACCCGGTGGTTCAATCCTTTGAATACACCGCTTTGTTCAGCAAAAAAAGATTGCCAGAAGAGGTTGACATCCAGGTTGGTTGCCACGTTGTACTGGAGCCCCGGCAGCAAAATCAATAAGTTGGTCTTCGGTGCATACACTGAACCCAGGCTGGCAGTAAATAGCGGTGTTACTTGTTTGGAAAAAAAAGTGATCACGTTCCATTGTGTGGGCATCGGATTGCGTGGTGACAGTTCAAGAGAAGCGACTGACCACTGACTGATGGGTTCATTCAGGCCCCGGCTGTTGTATAAGCCACCTCCGCTAACGTACCAGCCCGAACTGAAGATGTAATCGGCCTCCAGAGAAATATTCAACTGATCAATAACCTCGTGGTGTAGTACGAAGTATTGCACTTCACCTTTAAATCCGGCATTACCAATGCTGCCCGACCAGCCTGCACCCACCGTGGGCTGATCCAAATACCAACCGCCAATTACCTGAACATCATAATTCGATCGGTTGAAGAAGTAACGGCCGGCTGCAATGATATTATTTTCCATGTTGCTGCTGCGGGAAATAGCAAATTCGGTAAACGACATGCCGCTGAACTGATAGTGGGCTTTCACGGCATCACAGGCCGGACGTTCCTCATAATCAAAATCAAGGAAATTATAGGTGTTGAACAGATCGTTTGGGTTCCAGGTAGTTGATATTCCCCAGTTGATGCGCTGCCGTCCCGCACGCACATTCCATTGATCGGTAGCATATTCCACCCACAGCCGGTCGATGTTGGTGTACAGCAGCATGCTCTCGGTTTCAAACCAGGTGATCGCCAGGTTGGCCCACTCACTGCTGTAGGGCAAACCGGAGGAAAAATCAGGAACGAGCCGTACTTCCTCCCCCCAAAAGAGGCGGTTACGCATTTCCACACCAGCGGTGATTTTTTTTGTTGGTTGATACCGGAAGTTAAGTCGGTTGTGGATCAGGTTGCCAGTGATGAGGTCATTGAAGTCTCCGCTGAAGTTCAGCGTCTGCATATCTTTTATATACCCGGTCATGGTGAGCGGCCTGACACGGACACTGTCCTGAGCTACTGCAAAGGAAGCTGTCAGAAGGCATCCGATGACGCACATCAGTCTCATGGCTCATGCCGGTGAAATTCCATGAGGCAGTGACGTGTCTACCACGGCTGTATCAGAAAAAATCTTTCCATCCACCAAAGTGATCACCCGCCTCGCACGTTCAATCACGCGTTGATCGTGCGTAGAGAAAATGAAGGTCATGTTTTCTTCCTGGTTGAGTTTAGCCATTATGTCGAGTAGATTGGCGGCTGACTTCGAGTCGAGGTTGGCTGTGGGTTCATCAGCCAGCACCACCTGCGGCCGCGATGCCAGGGCACGTGCAACTGCCACACGCTGCTGCTGCCCGCCCGAAAGCTGAGCCGGACGCGTATCCAACTTGTCTTCCAGTCCGATCTGATGGAACAGCGTTTCAACACGCTGATTGATTTCGTTTTTTGGTAATCCCTGCAGTTGCATAATTAGTTCAACATTTTCACGCGCAGAAAGCACCGGAATTAGATTAAACGCCTGAAACACAAAGCCGATGTTTCTCAACCGAAAGTCGATCAATTGGTTGGCGGAAAGACGTGTGATATCCGTACCATGGATCATGATGCTGCCAGTATCGGGCTTATCGAGTCCGCCAATCAGGTTGAGCAGTGTTGTCTTTCCCGAACCTGAAGGCCCAACCAAGGCAGTAAATTCACCCCGCTCCAGGTGCATATGCACACTATTCACCGCCACCACCGGTATAGTTTTGGGGTTGTAGGTTTTCGTGACATGATGCGCATCAATAATCGTATCCATAATAGAAAATTTTATTGCCGCATAGCCTCCACCGGAACAAGCCGTAATGCCTTATAAGATGGAAAGAGTGAAGCCAGCAAGGCAGTAACACCAACGATATACAATACAAGCGGAATTTTTAACCACGGAAACTCCGGGTAAAGCAGGCTGCTAAAACCAAAACCCGACATAGCCGCACCGGAAAAAGATGAAATGTCTATACCGGATTGGTTGAAATACATAATGACCAGCCACGATAGAATTAGGCCGAATGGAGCACCGGCCAGTGTCAGCAATACTGTCTCCCACAATACCAGCAGGAACAACCGAAGCTTGTTCATTCCCAAGGCCACCAGCATACCGATTTCGCGGGTGCGTTCAAGTATAGCCATCAGCATGGTGTTGATGATACCGAACATCAGTGCCAGCATGATGATGCCAATGAAAATGATGGAATAGGTATCGGTAGTTTCGATCATCAACTTTGTTTCCGGAGATAACTGCTGCCAGTTCTCGATCATCAATTCCGGATAACGCCCGCTCAGTTTCTGTTGTGCCACAACTAATTCATTATCGCTGTTTAACAACACCGCGATTTCATGACACGCATCCTCCAACAGCATCAGCCGGTTTAAATCCGCTGATTGCACATAAACATTGCGCTCATCAAGTGGTGCATTGGCCGATTGGTAAATACCTGTTACGCGAAATGCAGCAGAAACAATATTATACTCCCTGTCTGTAAACGTAAGCACCAGCTTGCTGCCTAAGCTGATCTTTACTTTATCAGCCAGCTTTTTACCGATGACTATCGGATTGCGCCTATCGCCTACTAATCCTTCACCTTCGATCAATTTGTCATTTAATCGGGAAACTAAATGTTCATCGTCCTGCTGTACACCGGTTATCTGTACACCGGCACTGCCTGTACTTGTGGCCAGCATGCCATGGGCGATGGTACGTGCCGAGACAGCTTTTACATAATCCTCTGAACGGATCAATTCAACGATTTCCATGGCATGTTCGATGCTATAAATAGCCTCGTAATCTTTCTGAAACTCCGGATTATGCAACTGGAGATGGCTCACCTCCTGCCGGATGACAGTATTCAGCCGATCGGTGAGCATGCCATCATACAACCCCATAATAAATATGCCCGCCACCAAACCCAAGGCGATCGAGGTGATAATGACCACGCTGCGAACCTTGTTACGCCAGATATTCCGCCATGCCATACTGACTATCATATCATTTCTTCATTGCCGTTACTGCATCCAGTCGCCATATCGTAATCATCGGATAGAGGGATAACACGAAACCCATGATCAGTACAATGATTCCTTGTGTTATGAAAATCCACACATCAGTGGAAGCCGGGAACACCGGCTCAAATCCAAACCGCGAATACACATCCGCCAGTTCACCGCCAAAACGTATTGGGTGCACGTACAGATACCAAACTACCGGAACACTGCCCAACATACCGGCCAGGCAGCCAACCACTACGTTCAACACCGATTCCATCAGCAGTACTACGACAAGCTTTTGTTTTTTCATGCCGATTGCGATCAGCATGCCGAGTTCATATTTGCGTTCAGCCATCAGCATAAGCAGCGTGCCGAATATGCCAAAGCCAATGAGCAGGTAAAGGATTCCGGATATGATGTACATGCTACCCTTATCCGTTTTGATATGTTGATCCACTTCCGGCATCATCTCCTTCCATGTCATCACTTCATATCCCTCCCCGATTGCCTGTTGCACCTCCTGGGCAATGCGTTCCAGTTTTTTGTCGGAACGAATCGACAGTACCTTTGATGTCACCAGGTATTCAGCACTGAAAAATTCCTGTGCCACCGATAACGGCAAATAGAGCAACTGCTCATTCAGTTCGGGCGAACCGAAACGCACCAGTCCGATTACCCGGTATTTACCAGCCGCCATAGCACCATGATAGCCCTGACTGATGAGGATAATGGTATCGTGTACCTGCAGCTTCAGTCGTTTGGCCAGCCCTTCTGACAATAACGCTACCGGACGATGATCATCCAGTTCAAAGTAGTCTCCGGAAATCACTTTGGCGTGAAGTTGTGTAATAGCCTTTTCACCTTGCGGATCAACACCTACCACCATGCACCCTTTGGTGATCTCCTCCACCGAAGCAAGCGCATAGGATTCTATTCGGGAAGCAACTGAAACCACTTCCGGATGACGGGTTATCGTATTCTCAACACCTGTATTCTGCTCGAATCCGTTATCCAAAATCTGCTGATCCCAGTACCCAGCTTTATGTACCTGGATATAACCACTGTAAAAACTCACCATGTTGCGGATGAAGTGATCGAACACTCCGTCCTGCAAGCTGTTGGTGGTCACACTAAGCAGTACGGCAAAAAACACAGCCGATTGGGTAACGATTGTCCGGCTGCGGTTACGCCATAAATTTTTCCACGCTAGTTTTAGCAACCACATATCATCGAAGATTTTTCATTTGTTGCAACGTGAAGAAGGCATCATCAATAGACTTGTCGAAAAGCAGATAGGAATAAACGATCTCCGTCTTCTGGTTTTTCTTGTCCATGGGTATCATCTCCACCCGTGTGGGAATCATCCGTCCGCCCATCGGCTTTATTTCCAAAGAGTTCATGATATTGATCAGGGTACCATCTTCATCGTAAAACTTCATGTGCATTTCCACGAAATTCTTTTTATCGATATACATCTTCAATGCACCCCACACCACAGCAGCCTCTGGCTTGGGCACCATACGGATAATGTGACATTCTACACCGCGGATGACCGTATCACCTGCAAAGCTGTGGGTATAGTCTTCCACCACAGAGGATTCTTTCACCAGGTCATCGTTGGTAAAATCGGTGCCCATCCACGACTGCGACATCATGGACGGGGGCAACTTGATGCTTCGCTCGAGGGTCGGCACCCAGTTCCAGACTTCCTTTTTGCGTTTCAGAAAAGCAACGCCTTTGTCCTTGGCTGGTGAGGTGATCAGGATCATGGCATACTCGTTTCCTTTCATCCATGTCTTTACCCCCATCTCACGCGTCCAGGTTGGACGGATGGTTTTGATCACCATCTCGGCTTGCATGGTATTACCGCGCATATTCGCATCCGTTTTACGCACTATTTCTTCGGCCGTCATGACTGGCTGCGCAGCAAGCAGGTGATGCAGCCCCCAGACAAGAATAAAAAATACCGCTACTCGCATAGAAAATGGCTGGCTGGTGAGGTGGGTAAGGTAGCTGTGGTGTGGTCTAAAAAAAATGACATTCGTTCTGAAAAAACCAAACGAATGTCATTCACAATAGAAATTGAGATTATCTACATGCCTAACGGGAAGGAAACGTTAGCCCTTAAAGTATACTTGTTCATTGAAAAGCGACACTTATCTTTGACGCTTTATGAGATTAATCTTTTTGTCGTTGCTGCTGATAAGTACGGTTCAGCAGGTTTTTTCCGACTCCTATTATACGTTCACCGATAACGGAAAGGTAGGCCTTAAAAATCAACAGGGCACCATCCTTGTGCCGGCCCAATATGAAGCACTGGGTTGGAGTGATGGTTCATTTTCTGTGGTTGAAAAAGTTACCGGGTATAAACTTAACGATCAGTGGGGTCTGATCAGTATTAGCAATCAACAAGTTACAAAACCAGTTTACAGTTCTTTAACTCCTGCCCCACCCAATCTTTTTATTGCCAGTAAGCAATCAGCCTTGTCACTTCGGATTAGCACCGGTTGTATTACTGCCACCGGTAAAATCATTATCCCGTTTCAATATGCCGGAATAAGGATACACCATTCAAGGGCAGTTGTGTACACCCTTGATGGCGGAGTACTGAAATACGGATTGATCGACCTGGAACACAAACTGCTGATCCCTCAGGTCTACCAGAATATCTATCCGTTAGGGAGTTTGCGCTTTGGTGTTCAGAACTTTCAGCAGAAAACATCTTTGTTTTCAGAAAACGGAAAACAGATTACCGGATTTGATATCGACAGTATTTCACCCATACAAAATAACCTCGCCATTATTTACCAGAATGGAAAACAAGGCCTGATGAATCGCGAAGGTGTTATTATTAAGGAACCTGCGTTCCGCGAAATTAAATTAGATAGTGGTGTTCCGGAAGCACGTTTGTCAAATGAATGGCACATTCTTACAGCAAGTAATTCCCTGGTAAAAAAAGTTGAAGCCGACTCCCTGCTGCCAGTTGGCAACAACCGTATCAAATTTGTATCCGCCACAGGAACACAAGTAGTGGACCTTGACTTGAACAAGGTCAGTAAAGAAGAAGTATCCCGGCTTCAACCCTTTAGACATGGTCTGGCCGTTTTTTCCATTAAGCAACTTAAAGGTGTGATGAAGGAAGACGGATCCGTTTTATTACCTCCTGCTTTTCAACAAGTGCATATCGGCCCGGATTATATCATCACATCAGCTCAAAGCCAGGGAAAGGAATTTTCGGCTTTATATACGCTTACCGGAAACCGCCTTACCAGTAAAGCCTATGACCGGATTCAAAGCTTCAATGGATCATTTTACCCGGTACAGAAAAACGGTTTCTACGGTGGCATTGATCATCAGGGAAAAGAAATCCTTGCGTGTGCATACGATAGCCTGGTGAGTGTGTATGAAGATTTGGTTGCGGTGAAATTCAAGGGTGCGTATGGAATTATTAATCTGAAGGAAGAGTGGAAAATTATACCTCAGCCCAATCCGATTAAGTTGCTTAACGCTGATCGTTATTTTGAGTTTTCTGATAACCTGACTTTTTTGAAATCCATCACCGGCACAACCATTTACTTTACGAGCAACCCATTTGAAATTGCAGGAGATAACCTGATCGAAACAATTTCAAACGGTGGAAAATGGACAATTAATTTTAACGGGCAGATCATTCATCGCGAAGAACCGCATGACGAACGTAATGAAAAAATTTATCCCTCAAGTGAAGGGCTACGGGGCATCAAGAAAAACGGAAAATATGGCTTTATTGACGATAAAGGCAGGCTTCGCATTGCCAATCGCTATGAGGATATTCTTCCGTTTCAAGAAGGATTAGCCGGTGCAAAAATCAGGGGCAAGTGGGGCTACATTAATCGGGAAGACAAAATTGCTATTCAACCTGTATTTGAAGAAGTGAGTTCATTTACCACAGGCTACGCGCTGGTGAAACAAAATGGAAAGTATGGTTTCTTGCAACGCGATGGAAATTTAGCATTGGATGTGCGCTATGATAATATCAAGTTGCTGGAGAACGGAAGAATTTTAATCACTGTCGGCAATACTGTAGGTCTTGCTGATGCCGATGGAAATATTTTGCTTCAACCCAAGTATGAATTCATCGATGATCTTCATAATGGCTTCGTTATTGTAAAGCAGAATGGCCACTATGGTTTGGTAACCCAGCAAGGACTAAGCACCATACCCCTTCAATACGATTTACTGCTTTATGAACCGGTAAAAAATGTATTCTTTGGTATGAAGAAAAGTGAATTCAGGGAACTGAAACTCTGAATCAAGGATGATTGAGTACTTGAGTCGACTTCGACAAATCAGTTACAAAAAAGAAAGGGCCTTGCGGCCCTCTCATTATTTTTACTACTGTTTTAAATTAATCCTTCTTTGGAGCATTGCTCGGCCCCTGGCCTTTACCGGAGTCCGATATCGCCTGGCGCATGCCTGTATCAGCCTGAACATTTTGCATCCGGTAGTAATCCATCACGCCCAAATTTCCTTTTACAAATGATTCAGCAATGGCTTTTGGAATTTCGGCCTCAGCCAAAATTACTTTGGCTCGGGCTTCTTGCGCCTTGGCTTTCATTTCCTGCTCTTCGGCAACCGCCATCGCTCTGCGCTCTTCAGCCTTTGCTTCTGCTACTTTCAAATCGGCTGATGCCTGATCGATTTGCAATTTTGCACCAATGTTTGCGCCCACATCTACGTCAGCAATATCAATAGAAAGAATTTGAAAAGCTGTTCCTGCATCCAATCCGCGCGACAAAACAACTTTTGAAATTTTATCTGGATTTTCCAACACCTCTTTATGTGATTTTGCCGAACCGATTGCTGTTACAATACCTTCACCCACACGGGCAAGAATGGTATCCTCACCAGCACCACCCACTAACTGTTGAATAGCAGCGCGCACCGTTACACGTGCAATAGCAATAAGCTGAATACCATCAGCAGCAACCGCAGCAACTTTGGGGGTTGTGATAACTTTGGGGTTAACCGAAATCTGCACCGCCTGAAACACATCGCGACCGGCAAGATCAATAGCCGTAGCTTGTTTGAAGTCGAGGTGAATGTTTGCTTTCTCAGCTGAAATTAATGCGCGTATAACATTCGGAACATTACCACCCGCCAGGTAGTGCGTTTCCAGTTCTGTTGACGTTAATTTCAAACCAGCCTTGGTTGCTGTAATTAATGATTCAACGATAACACGTGGCGGAACCTTACGAATGCGCATGAATACGAGCTCGAATAGCCCTACACGAACACCACTAAACAACGCGGTGATCCACAGGTTAATCGGCACGAAGTAGAGAAAAATAAAAAACAGGACAATCCCTGCGAAGACCATAAAAAGAAGCATTGCACCTTCAAGTTCCATATTGATTTAGGGTTTAATTAATGGGTTCAACAACAATATCGTTGGTTTGAATTTGAATAATTTTTACACGTGTACCTGCCGCAAGATAGTCGCCATTGGTTTTAACTTCAACCATTTTACCCTTGAATTCTGCAGTACCCATGGGCCGCAACGCTGAGGAAGCAATACCTTCTGCGCCAACTGCTAAAGCACCAAGAATACCCTCATTTACCTTACTGTCGATACTGGTTTTGAGCGAAAACTTTTTCCACGCACCCTTTCGAAAACTCATGTAAAGCACCACCGCAAGGGTTACTAAAGTGCCCAGTAAAATCCAGGAACCGGTCTCGCTTCCAAATTCGCTATAGCCGAATATCAATCCAACTACCGTGAAGACCAATCCCAGTAACCCCACCACCGTTGTACCCGGTATAAAAATAACTTCTACGACAATCATTATGATACCGGCAAGAATTAAAGCTGCTATTGCTAACCACATGAGCATAGGAAATTTTCAAAAGGAATCAAAAGTACAAAAAGAAGCTTCACGACTTCGTTAAGCCTCTTTTATATTTTTAAGCAAGCATTTAGTAGGCCCGTGCAAACAATACGCGTCTGCCGGAAGGCTTTCCTGAATAAATGCAAGAGCCACTTTCTTCCACTGCATCCAATGGAATGCACCGGATAGTAGCCTTCGTCTGGTCTTTTATATAAGCTTCCGTTTCAGCTGTGCCATCCCAGTGCGCGGAAACAAAGCCGCCCTTCGAATCAAGAACTTTCTTAAACTCCTCAAAAGAATTAACGGCAGTGATCATACTATTTCTGAACGTTAACGCCCGGTTAAAAATATTTTCCTGAATTGTATTCAATAATTCGGGAATTTGACTGGCTACATCATCCAGTTTCATCACTTGTTTTTCCTTGGTGTCGCGTCTGGCCACTTCAACGGTTCCATTATCAAGATCACGTGGACCAATCGCCAATCGCACCGGCACACCTTTCAATTCCCACTCGGCAAACTTGAATCCCGGTTTATGGGTATCGCGGTTATCAAATTTTACTGACAAGCCTTTTTCACGAAGCGTCTTAACTATTGTGTTTACCTTTTCAGAAACTCTGGCCAACTCCTCATCGGTTCTGAAAATCGGAACAATAACCACATGAATGGGTGCAAGTTTGGGTGGCAACACCAACCCATCATCATCAGAATGTGCCATAATGAGGGCGCCCATCAAACGTGTACTCACACCCCATGAGGTTCCCCATACATATTCAAGCTTGCCATCTTTGCCTGCATATTGCACATTGAAGGCTTTGGCAAAATTCTGACCGAGAAAGTGTGACGTTCCGGCTTGCAACGCTTTGCCATCTTGCATCATACCCTCAATACAATACGTATCAATTGCTCCCGGAAATTTTTCACCTTCCGACTTTTTTCCTTTTATCACCGGCATGGCCATGTATTGCTCCGCAAACGTAGCGTATACATCCAGCATTTGTTTGGTTTCTTTCACCGCTTCACCAGCGGTTGCATGTGCCGTATGACCTTCCTGCCAAAGAAACTCAGCTGTTCGAAGAAATAACCGGGTGCGCATTTCCCAACGAACAACATTGGCCCATTGGTTAATGAGCAAAGGCAAATCACGGTAGGATTGAATCCACTTCTTATAGGTACTCCAGATGATCGCTTCGCTGGTAGGGCGAACGACCAGCTCCTCTTCCAGTTTTGCATCCGGATCGACAATCAATTTGCCCTTTTTATCAGGATCATTTTTCAGACGATAATGGGTAACAATGGCACACTCCTTGGCAAAACCTTCTGCATTTTGTTCTTCTGCCTCAAACATACTTTTAGGCACAAAAAGCGGAAAATAGGCATTTACGTGCCCGGTTTCCTTGAACATGCCATCCAGTGCTTGTTGCATTTTCTCCCAGATGCTATACCCGTAGGGCTTAATCACCATACACCCACGCACATCTGAATGCTCTGCCAGGTCGGCCTTCTTCACTAACTCATTGTACCACAACGAATAATCCTCACTGCGGGAGGGAATTTCTTTGCCCATGTTGGTATAATTCTTGTTATTTTAGATATGCGGCAAATATACAGGCAGGAGGCCGCTAAAAAACGGATAAAGGGGCATTTTTGAGGATAAACCGGCTTAATTTCTTACCTTTATTGAACACAATTTGACAGTTTTAACGTTAATAGAGTATACAGAACGGATTCAAACAATACGCTTATGAAAACGAGAATAATAATAGGGATGTTGACAGTAGTAGGTGCAGGTGCGTTTGCTCAAGAGTATGATGATATGTATTTCCGTTCGAAAGACCGGGAAAAGCAAAATGCTACATTAAAAGCTGCAAAATCAGAAGAGGTTTATGCCAGCAATAGTTATGAAACCTTCAAAAAGAAGAATTTCACTGAACCCACCATGCTGGATGAGTACAGGAATCCCACGGATAGTTACTCAGCCCGTAACGTTAACCCAGAATATATTTCTCGTTCCTATTCTGAACAGGCCAGTGAAGACGAACAGAATTATTTCGTAGAGGGATATACTGCTGCAGTTACTACAAATGCCTTCGATTACAATCAAGGATATTACTACAATGGATGGAATGGAAACCAGATGAATAACATGAACATGTTCAATCCTGGTTGGTACGGACCCGCTTACTATAACAGATGGAATAACCCATGGGCATGGAATGATCCATGGATGAATCCCTACATGGGTATGGGAGGCATGGGAATGTATCCTTACATGGGCAGTGGCTGGAATATGTCACTTGGTTATGGAATGGGCTGGGGAAATCCCTGGAACAGTGGATGGAATATGGGATTAGGATACACATGGGGAAATTCATTTTACAATCCTATGCGTTGGCCTTCAAATTTATGGTATTGCCCTACAGGCAATCCTGGTCTGGTGAGTGATACACGAAGAGCCACTTATGCCAAGCCCGTTTCGCGCGCAGGGAATTACACCGCCTATAATCCGAATGCTAGTGTTACAAACAATGCAGTAAATAACCGAAGTACATCAGGTAGCAATGTTTCCAATGGTCGGGTTTCATCAACCCAACAAGGGGACGAACACTACAATCCGAGAAGAAGAGCAGCCATGATGAATGAAGCTTATTATAATTCGATTTCAAATTCAAGACAGTCGACAGATGGGATGCGCTCCAGTGGGAACAATAGCTATCAGCGAAGCAACTCATCATCATGGTCGAATAGCAATAGCAGTCCATCTCGTTCAAGCGGTATGTCTTCCGGATCTTCAAGCGGATATTCTGCCCCAGCCCGATCTTCGGGAGCAACGAGCACCGGAAGATCACGAGGCGGTAATTAAGCTCAACATCATATGAAGAGATTTATTGGGGTTCTGACACATCTCCCTGTTCTACTATTGTGCATGGATTTTAATATTGCCCAAAGTCAGAATTTTGTGCAGAATGCTCTTCTCTTCAGTTCAACACTGCCAGGCGGAAGCGCCAGGATTCAAGGATTAGGCGGAGCACAGATTGCGTTGGGCGGTGACTTTAGCCTGGCGTATTCCAATCCTGCCGGTTTAGGAATGTATAATCGGTCAGAGTTTGCTATTTCTGCCGCTGTGAACACCAATCAATTGGGTACTACGTATTTCAATAATGCTGACAACCAGAGTTTATCAAAGTTCAATATTCCAAGTCTTAGTTTAGTACTCCATACCCCAAAAAACACTTCTGGATTTATTGGAGGTACGTTTGGTATTTCGTTAACCCGTACCAACGACTTCAATGGTTCTATGCAATACGGTGGTGAAAACCCGAATACCTCAATTATTGATTATTTTATTGATCAGGCCAATGGAAGAACAACCAGTCAGTTTGATGAAGGGCAGTCGAATTTTAACACCCCCACTGGCTTGGCTTATTATAATTACCTTATTGGTCCAAAGAATATACTGGATCCTCCAGGACCAAATAATCAATACTTCACTGATGTGGCGGGAATAGCCCTTCAACGCGAATCCATCACCACCAAGGGTGCAACCAATCAATGGAGTATATCCTACGGTGGAAATTATAACGATAAAATATTTTTTGGTGCCGGAGTTGGAATAGCAACCCTTCGCTATGAATCATCCACCACATATTCGGAAGTATTTGAACAGGATGTATTATTTGATTTGAAACTTGATGAAGGTGTGTCCATTGAAGGCACAGGCTTTAATGCAACCCTTGGCGTCACACTTAGGCCGGCAAATGCCCTTCAACTAGGAGCTTCCCTTACAACGCCTACCTATTATCAACTTACCAGTGTATACAATGCTGAAATGTATACACGCTGGGATTCGTTCGACTATTACGCGGATGGCTCAGTAATACTAACAAATGAATTTGCAACAACCGATGAAGGTGGAGTTTTCACGGATTACAGTCTTACTACACCGTTAAAATTTTCAACCGGGGCCGCATTTTTTTTGAAAAATGGATTTATTACTGCTGATGTTGAGTTTACCAGTCCTGCGAAAGCAAAATATGGATCGGGTTCAGGGGGCTTTTCATTCTCCGATGAAAATGCAGTGATTGAAACCGCGTATCAGTCAGTAGTTAATTTCAGGTTAGGCGGAGAATACCGTTATAAAATATTCAGATTCAGAGCAGGGTACGGACTATTGGGTAATCCATACCAAAATGAAAATATCACCCACTCAAACAAGTACTGGAGTACAGGGATTGGCTTACGGAAAAAAGGATTTTTTGCAGATGCTGCTTTTGTTTCCCGTACAGCTGAATCATTTTACTTCCCCTATATTTTTTCCAATGGGTATGCTGATCCGGTTACGGTTAAGGCAAAATTTAATACGATAATGATTACAGCGGGGTTCAGCTTTTAAGTTCTCTCCCTTTTAATTAGTTTCGCTAAGGTATTTGCATCAATATCATCCGCACTAACTCTATGTAAAGCCTTCAAATAATATGGCAAGCGATCGTTCAACAACTTCCTGATTACACTGCTGATATCAATATCTTCCTGGGTGAGTAAAGGACGTTTTGATTTTTCTTTGGAGTTGATTCGCTCTGTAATAACATCTATTGATACATCTAAAAATATACTCAGTCCTTTGCTGTTCATGAAGTCAATACCCGAATAAAAGCATGGCGTACCCCCACCGGTAGCCATAACAAATTCATCACTTGCATCACTTACTTTTCGCAAAACGTGTGCTTCCTTTTCCCTAAACCAAGTCTCCCCTTCTGATTTAAAAATTTCAGCTATCGGCATCCTGCACTCCCTTTCTATCTCTGTATCTAAATCTATAAATGGCCGATGAAGTACATCGGACAGTTGTTTACCCAATGTACTCTTTCCTGATCCGGGCAAACCGATAAGAAAAATTTTCAATGGCATTATAGTAACTCCAATACTTCCGCGGCTGATGGTGTGTCGTTATAGTGCCACATTCCCTTAACCGTTCCGTTTACCCATAAGGTTAAGCCAGGGTTTGAGCGGATAATCGTTTTTAATACTGTAGCATCGGCAAAATAATAGGGAGCTGCCCATTGATGTTCGTGACGAAATGCCTCAACATCAACCGCTGAAGACGAGGTAAGGATGACCGCTTCAGCTTTTCCTTCCAGTTCCCTAATAAGCTTGGAGATACTTTCAGCATTTTTAACGGAAGCATCCTTTACATTGTAGGTAACAATCAAAAGTTTTACACCATCAAAAGTCTGCTGGGTAAAATTTTCGCCCTCTGCACTTTCCACCCGGTAATCAATAATCTTAGGACGATCGCCCTGACGCACTACCTTATCAATGCGGTCAACAAATGTATAGGTTGAATCCACCTGGCCAAGTTGGTCCATTGTGAGTTCCTTCTTGGCACCTACGTGTTCATAAATAAAGGTCATCACTACGCTATCTCGTTTTGCATTCGGAGGCAATTTCATTTGTTCAGGTATGTTGTTCCCAATTTTGTAGGCCCTGAAATCGATAAAAGGCAAATGGCGAATGGCATAAATGCCAAGAAAAAAACTAATGATGGTTACCCCGGCCATGACTGCATGACCCGCCCTGGAACGAAGCACTGAATCGTACGATTTACGATACCAAAACAAATGAAGAATGAACACAATCAGGATAAGATCTTTATAAAACGATTGCCATGGGGTTAGCTTAATGGCATCGCCAAAGCAACCACAATCGGTAACTTTATTCAGAATAGCCGAGTAACCTGTTAAAAAGGTAAAGAAGATAATGAGTACGAGCAAAACGGTTGTTGTTAACCGCATTCGATAGTTGATGAGTACGGCAACGCCAAGCACAACTTCAAGCACAACCAGTATCAACCCGATGGGTAATGCATACGGAATAAATAGTTGAAAAAACGAACCAAAGTCGGCAGAAAAAACTTCAAAATATTCTTCTAGCTTGATCTCCGTACCAACAGGATCATTAAGTTTTATCAGTCCTGAAAAAATAAACAGTCCGCCAACAAAAAACCGTGAGAAGCCATCAATGTATTTCCTCATATCGCTTAGGTATTCTCCTTCAGTTTAATTAAACAAAAAACCGCGTAGTTGATCATATCCTGGTAATTGGCCTTTACTCCTTCGCTTACCAGTGTTTTACCTTCATTATCTTCAATTTGTTTCACCCTTAACAATTTCATAAGAATAATGTCCGTCATGGATTCCACCCGCATATCGCGCCAGGCTTCACCATAATCATGATTCTTGTCTTGCTGAAGATGAAAAGTTTCATCAATAGCCGAAGTATAGAGCGGCTCCACCTCTTCAACGGTTAACTCAGTCTGTGCCGATCCCTCCAGCTTTAATTGTAACAATGCAATGACACAATAATTAATAATGCCAATGAATTCATCCGAAATAGGATCATCAATTCGTTGAGATCCTTTTTCCTGTATGCTGCGGATGCGTTTGGCTTTAATAAATATCTGATCAGTAATGGCAGGTAATCGAAGTATTCGCCAGGCTGTTCCATAATCTTTTGTCTTCTTGAGGAAGAGTGCTTTGCAGGTGGCAATCACCTGCTTATATTCGGTGGCAGTTTTTTCGTGTATCATGATTTCAGCGGGGCAAAATACGGCATTTTCAACAAACAAAACACTGAACATAGGTGGGCGGCTAATCACCTTACAGACCCCGCTGGTTATGGGAGTGATTAATGTAACACCCGATAGTTTTTATGCGGGCAGCCGACAAATGGATGAAAAAGAAATCCTAAAACAGGCTGAAAAAATGTTGACCGATGGTGCCTCCCTGATTGATGTTGGGGGCTACTCTTCCCGACCAGGGGCTGAAAATATTTCGGAACAGGAAGAAGAACAGCGTGTATTAAGTACCATTCAAGCCATCAAGAAAACATTTCCCGAGGCCATTCTCTCCATAGATACCTTTCGATCAGGCATTGCCCGAAAGGCAGTTTCCCTTGGTGCCGATATGATCAATGACATTTCAGGTGGCGATCTCGATACAGACATGTTCAACACGGTGGCTCATCTTCGGGTACCGTATTGTTGTATGCATATGAAGGGTGCTCCGGAAACCATGAACAACCTGACGCAGTATTCAAATCTGATACATGAAATTATCACCTACTTTCATCAAAAAGTAGCCGCCCTACAGCAAGCCGGAGAAAAGGATATTATCCTTGATCCTGGATTTGGGTTTGCCAAAACCGTTGAGCAGAATTTTCAATTGATGCATAACCTTGATGTGCTGAAGATTTTAAAGAAGCCACTGCTGGTGGGTATCTCCCGAAAATCCATGATCTGGAAGACCTTGCAAACGACACCTGAACACGCCCTTAACGGAACAACTGCATTGAATATGGTTGCCTTGATGAAGGGCGCATCCATTCTTCGTGTGCATGATGTGAAGGAAGCTGTTGAAGCGGTGAAACTTTTTACACACCTCACCCAAGCTGACGACAGAGTTTAGTACCTTTACACCAATGATCCTTCTCTTTAAAATCGGATTTCTGGATGTTACCTGGGTTGATCTCGTAGATATTGGCCTGGTAAGTATTTTATTGTACCAGGTATATAAGCTGATTCGGGGGAGTATTGCCGTAAATATATTTTTAGGCATACTCGCGCTTTATCTAATTTACCTGATTGTACGTGCAGCTCAAATGGAATTACTGGCTACCATACTCGGTCAGTTTATGGGTGTGGGTGTTTTGGCCATGATCATTTTGTTTCAACCTGAAATCCGTAAGTTTTTATTAGTTATTGGAAGAGGAACTGAATTCCGCGACAATTTCTTAAAAACCCTGGCAAACTGGCGAGGCGAGTACAACGATGAAACGGACGTACATCAAATCATTGAGGCCTGCAAAACACTGAAGGGTACAAAAACCGGAGCGCTGATCGTTTTTTCACGCGATACAGCTTTAAAATTCTATGCTGAAACCGGTGATCCATTGGATGCAGAGATTACAAAAGCGCTTATACTTTCAATCTTTAACAAAACCAGTCCATTGCACGATGGCGCTATTATCATTCATAAAGGTCGGGTTAAAGCTGCGCGCTGTGTGTTGCCGGTAAGTGAAAACGATCACTTGCCTGCTCACTTTGGCATGCGTCACCGTGCCGCAGTGGGCATGTCGGAAAGCACGGATACACTGGTGCTGGCCATATCAGAGGAAACCGGCAGACTGATACTGGCCCGAAATGGAAAATTTCTAAGGGCATTAAAATTAAAACAGGTAGAAGAGAAAATTCTCGCCTACCTGCATAACACTGAGCCTACAAACTGGGAAGAAGCAGCGCCTGAAGTTGAACCAAGTTCAGTTAAGAATGGTGTCAAAGCTTAAGCGCTGAAATCAATTTTTCCAAACTGCACCCACACCAGCATCCCACAATTGCTTATTAATTGCGGGAATATCTTTTTCCAAAATTTCGCGTATGCGTGTATGAAGACCCGCCCACTCTTTCGTAAGTTCATCTAACCGATCTAACGAAGGTTTATTTACTTTAGGAATATCACTTTCCGTATGATTAATCAAAAAGAGATATTCAGCGGTAAATTTGTTTGGAAAGTTTTCTACATCATCGTACGCCTTTGCTTTGCGTTGCACCATATCCTCGTCCCACTGCTTCATGCGTTGAGTCAACGCTTGTCCGTTTGTTCTAATCGCTTTAAACTTTTCTTCTGAAGGAAGGGAGTTAAGAAGTTGCTCAAGCTGCTGACGTTTATCATGCACTGAATTTACCAGGTTATGCATCAGCGTAAGTTCTGTTTCCATTTTACTCATCACCGTATGATACTCCTGATAGTTTCTGGCATCTGTTTCATATAGTGGATTGGGCAAAATTTCAAAAGAGGTACTCAACTCCCGATCACCAGACTTTAAAACAACGGTATATTTTCCCGGTGCTGCTTTATGTCCGCGGTAACTTGCTTCAATATAAACACCGGTTGCACCGGGCATAGTAGGGTAGCGCAGGTTCCACACAAACCGATTAAGACCTTTTGCTTTCGGTAAAACTGGTTCAGGTGATGGACCACCAGCATAGGTAACAAAGGTGGTATCGATAACTGAACTAAATTGACGCACTACATTACCAGAAGCATCTTTTATGGTAATTGAAATATGATCATCCTTCTTCAACTCAGGCAATTGATAATAGATTACGCTGCCTGTTGCGGGATTTACTCCCCGGTAGGGATGCGAACCATTAAATTCTGATGTTGATCCATCCAACTCACTTGAGCCTGTAACCAGAATTACATTTTCCGGCTGAAAAATTGAGAAGCTCGTTGTTTCATTTTTAAACTGACGCACTAAACCCAAATCATCCAATATCCAGAATGAACGACCGGATGTTGATGCTATAAGATCGCCCTGGTGAATTTTAAGATCAGTAATGGGTGTTACCGGCAAATTCAACTGAAAAGATTGCCACGCCACACCGCCATTAAAAGAAATGTAAACTCCCGTTTCTGTTCCGGCAAAAAGTAAATCCTTTCGTACATCATCTTCGCGCACTACACGTGTAAATGCGCCTTGTGGAATTCCCTTGGTTATGTTGGTCCATGTTTTTCCATAGTCGGTTGTTTTGTATAGCGCAGGTGTATGATCATTAAACTTGTATCGTGTGGTGGCGATATAAGCTGTAGCCGGATCATGTGGGGAAACATCAATGGCGTTGATCAGGCACTCTTGCAAACCAACAGGTGTAACATTTTTCCAGGTGGCTCCGCCATCACGAGTAAGGTGTACAAGACCATCATCGCTACCCGTCCAGATAACTCCCTTTTCGTGAGGGGATTCGATCACATAACTCAATGTTCCATAATTCTCCGCACCTACCGCTTCGTTAGTGTACGGTCCTCCGCCTTTGCCTTGTTTTTCTTTTTCATTACGGGTTAAATCAGGTGAAACTTCCATCCAGGTTTTGCCCATATCTGTAGTTTTTAACAGAACCTGCGCTCCGTGATAAAAAGCATTGGGTTCATGCTTCGACCAGATGATGGGGGCATTCCAGTTGAAGCGGTATCTCATATCTTTTGAATCACGCCCCAGGTATTGAATAGGAGCTGCCATAATGTTGGTGCCTGCTTTTGCTTTAGAATCCAACACTTCTATGGTTCCGAGATAGCTTCCTCCTAATACATATCGCGGATCATCCGGATTAAATGCAAGAAAAGCACTTTCACCACCGGCCGATGCAGCCCAGCTTTTGGCTGAAATTCCACCGCTGGCAAATTCACGACTGGCTATAGCCAATGAGGTATTGTCTTGCTGACCTGCATATATTCTATACGGAAACTGGTTATCAACATTAATGCGATAAAGTTGTGCCGTTGGCATGTTGCTTTGTGTCGACCAGGTTTTGCCATAGTTCAGTGTAATGGAAGCCCCGCCATCATCGGCCATGACCATATTTTTTGGATTGTTTGGGTTGATCCATAAATCGTGGTAATCGCCATGCGCACCCTCAACATACTCCCAGGTTTTACCACCATCAATAGAGCGTAAAGCAGGCGCACTTAACACATAAACAGTATGTTCGTCTTGTGGATCAACAAAAACTTCAATGTAGTACCAGGCACGTTGAACCAGGCGATGATCATCACTAACACGTGTCCAGCTCTTCCCGGCATTCTCTGAAACAAATAACCCCCCCTGCTCTTTATCGGAATCACTTTCTACGAGCGCATAAACTTTTTCGGAATTCGATCGGCTTACTGCCACAGCCATTTTCCCCAATTCTTTGGGTAAGCCATTCTGAATTTTCTCCCAGGTTGTTCCTCCATCGCCAGACTTATATAAACCACTTCCGCTCCCACCGCTAATCACCTTCCACGGCAATCGGCCATATTCATTCATGGCAGCATACAATACTTGCGGATTGTTGTAGTCCATAGAAAGTTCTACGCATCCGCTTTTATCATCTACGTACAAAACTTTTTTCCAGGTTGCTCCGCCATCCACAGATTTATAAACACCACGTTCCGGTGTTTTTCCATACAAAGCCCCTTGAGCCGCTACATAAACAATGTTCGGATCACGCGGATGAATGACAATTCGTGAAATATGTTGGGTTTGCTCAAGTCCTAACTTCTTCCATGTCTTTCCGGCATCAGTGGATTTATAGACACCATCACCATGATGCGTCATAACCCCACGAACGGCATGTTCGCCCATGCCTACATAAACGGTATTGGGTTCGCTCTCTGAAACGGCAATAGCCCCCACCGAGCCTGTCGTGAAATAACCATCCGAAATATTTCTCCAGGTATTACCCATGTCATCGGTTTTCCAAACACCCCCACCAGTAGTGCCCATATAATAGGTGTTGATATCGCCCACTACACCACTTGCCGTAACTGAACGTCCACCACGGAAGGGCCCAATGCTCCTCCACTTTACTGAATTATAATAGGCATTAAGATCAATTGAATTTACAACAGGAGCAGGTTGCTGATTTTTGGTAGTCCGTTGTGTAAAGGCAGTTACAACTACACTGAGTGAAACAAGGATAAAGAGAAATTTCTTCATGAATGAATTGGTTTAGGGTGTGAAATATAGAAATTAAACCGTAAACCGATTTCTATTATTTCATAAGAAATTCAATCATGAAGATGGAAGGCAAAAATGCCGGTGCCTACTTCAGTACACCTAACTCTTTTCCAATTTCAGTAAATGCCTGTATGGCCTTTTCCAAATGATGCTTTTCATGGGCTGCTGAAATCTGAACACGAATTCTGGCCTTTCCTTTCGGTACTACCGGAAAGAAAAATCCGATAACATAGATTCCTTTAGCAAGAAGTTTCTCAGCAAACTGTTGAGCCAATGGAGCATCATACAACATTATGGGAACAATAGGATGCTCACCGGGTTTAATATCAAAGCCGGCTTTGGTCATCTCATTTCTAAAATAGGTTGTATTGCTTTCCAGCTTATCGCGCAACGCAGTTGTTTCCGAAAGCATATTGAACACTTCAATGGAAGCACCCACAATGGAGGGCGCCAGCGTGTTTGAAAATAAATACGGACGTGACCGCTGACGCAGCAACTCAATAATTTCCTTCTTGCCAGAAGTAAATCCGCCTGATGCTCCACCAAGCGCTTTGCCTAATGTTCCGGTAATAATGTCCACCCGATCGGTTACCCCACAATATTCAGGAACACCCCTTCCGGTTTTACCTAAAAAACCTGTTGCGTGACATTCATCCGTCATCACCAGCGCTTCATATTTATCGGCCAAATCACAAATCAAATCTAAACGGGCAATGGTACCATCCATGGAGAATGCCCCATCGGTAACAATAAGTATTTGACGCGCTCCGGCAGCCTTTGCATCCTGCAGTTGCTTTTCCAAATCATCCATATCGTTATGCGTGTATCGGTAACGCATAGCTTTACACAACCGCACACCATCAATGATGGACGCGTGATTTAGTTCATCAGAAATAATGGCATCCTCAGCCCCGAGTAAAGGTTCAAATACACCCCCGTTGGCATCAAAAGCTGCTGCGTAGAGAATGGTATCTTCCATACCCAAGAATTCAGAAATCTTTTTTTCCAACTCTTTATGGATGTCTTGCGTGCCGCAAATAAAACGTACAGAGGACATACCGAAACCATGGGTATCGATGGCACGCTTGGCGGCTTCAATTACCCTGGGGTGCGAGGAAAGTCCCAGGTAGTTGTTCGCACAAAAGTTAATAACCTCTTTTCCTCCTTCAATTTTTATATCAGCCCCTTGCGGGGAAATAATGATGCGCTCTTTTTTGAACAATCCTGCATCTTTAATGGAGGCAAGTTCTTTTTCCAATACGGGTTTCAGTTTTTTATACATAAACTTATTTTTAATCAAGCTCCTCTCTTACCCGGAGAGGGGTAGGCGTCAGGTGGCGCAAAGTTAATCGCTTCGACCAAAAGTGAACCTAACAGGTGGTAGTAAAAAGCCAAAATTCTTTAACTTTCGGCCCCAATCAATACCATGAAGAAGCACAAGATTTTAGTAATAGGCGCAGGCGGGCAGCTGGGTTCAGAATTGACACAAGGCCTATGGAGCCTGTATGGAAAAGAAAATGTAATTGCCACCGATATAAAGGATCCGCAGGGAATTTTAAGTCAGGGGAATTTTGAAATTCTGGACGTTCTCAAACAGAAGAACCTCTTCGATTTTATTAAGAAAAACGAAATCACCCAGGTATATCATTTGGCGGCAGTACTTTCAGCAACGGGTGAGAAAAATCCAAAGTTTGCGTGGCACTTAAATATGGATGGATTGGTACATGTGCTTGATGCGGCCATTGAATTTAAACTTGACCGGGTGTATTGGCCAAGCTCAATCGCGGCCTTCGGGCCAACAACACCAAAACAAAATACACCACAGGATACTATTATGGACCCTACCACCATTTACGGCATTAGTAAGCAAGCCGGTGAACGTTGGTGCGAATGGTATTTCAGAAATAAAGGCGTTGATGTACGCAGTTTGCGTTACCCGGGATTGATTGGCTACAAAACAAAACCCGGTGGCGGTACCACCGATTATGCCGTTGACATTTTTTTCAAAGCACTTACCGATAAAAAATTCGAATGCTTCCTGAAGGAAAATACCTACCTGCCCATGATGTACATGGACGATGCGGTGAAAGCCACGCTGGATTTAATGGAAGCTCCTGCTGATAAAATCAAGATTCGTTCAAGCTACAACATTTCAGCTATGAGTTTTTCTCCGGCTGAAATTGCTGCTGAAATTAAAAAGCGTATTCCGGACTTTACGATTTCCTACAACCCTGATTTCAGACAAAGCATTGCTGAAAGTTGGCCACAATCTATTGATGACTCTGCCGCCAGAAAAGACTGGGGATGGAAATATCAATTCGGACTAAAAGAAATGACAGAAGATATCCTGGCAAAACTTCCGGAGCTTTTAGCCCAGGAAGCTTAATCAGGTTTTACCTGACAATAAATTTCTTTGTTTCAGTGAAATCACGGGAAGAATAGCGTAGAAGATACAAGCCCTTCGATAAGTTATTCGCTTCAAACTTATTTTGAACGTCCACATTCAAAACATTCAGCACTTCAATTCCGTGCATGTTTAGGATAGTCAGTCGTGAATCTTCAGAAGGATTAAAATTCAGCTGAACATTCAGATAACCCTCCGATACGGGGTTTGGATAAAGTTGAATCTGTTTTTCACCACTAAAAGATTGAGCGATGGGACCGAAATATTCAAAGGAGCCATCCAAATCCATAGCTTTCAACCGATAATAGTTAATTGAATTCACTGGATTCAAATGAAGATAGGAATACTCGACTTTCGTGTTAGTATTATAACCTGCACTGGGCAGTTTACCTATTTCTGAAAAATTAACGCCATCAATAGAATGCTCAACAACAAAATAATCAAAACCTTCCTCTTTAGAAGTTGCCCATTCTGCCTTGATACCCTCTTTCACTACGCGTGCAGTGAAGTAAAGTAAATCAACTGGTAACACTTGAGTTTCATCAGTAACGGTGAACGTATCATTAAGTCGTGTGGTTGATGCTGCTGCTGTTTGTCGTAAAGGACTGGTAGCGGTTAAATTTGCCAGAGGACCTAAAGCTGTCCAGCCCGGACCTGAATTAAAGATATAGGATTGAAAACGATTTATGGAACTTGTTACATTATCGAATGCCGGGAGCCATCTAAATACCAAATTTCTACCACCAGCAGGTTCAGCCCCACTAATGGTAACATTCCATGTGGAAGCGATACTTTGATTCGTATTGAAAGTGTTAATACCAGTAGGCCCGGTTCGCCTAACGATGGTCATTGAACCAATATTATTGGCCCCGGCTGACATACTAAATCCTAAAAAATCAATTGCCCCGGTACCAACAGCGCGCAAGGCCATTTCTGCAACACCAACAATATGACTGTTTGCTGACTCAACGGGTGATGTTGCTGAAGTACTGTATCGTATTGAACCAGCAGCATTGGTGTTTAGATTACCGAGTGTATGGGTGGTGGTAGTGTTAACCGTAATTGCCTGGTTGCCTAATGTTACCCCATTCGTTCGGTTTATTGTTAATCCGGAAATGGTAATTGGTGAGGCAACAAAAATATCGTTGGGCAGTACAATTGTAGGGCCACCCGTAAATGATGCATTGCCAAAATTAAGTACAGTGGATGCGTTTACGGTAACCTGACCACCAACTCTTGCCAACGGGCTTGCACTGGAATGAAGCGTGAGCGTTGCAGAACTAATATTAAAATTTCCATTGATAAGGTTTAGCTGACCACCAATTTCGCCAAAACCATTTGTTGGCAAGTTCAGACTTAAAGCATTACCCGCATTACCAACAGAAAGAGAAGATCCGTTGTCAATTTGTATGGCCGGACCAACTACAGAATTTGTATTAGTTAGTGTGAGTACCCTTGGTGATGTATCTGTAAAAGTGTACGCAGAATTACCCGTTACCTGAATTCGCCCCACCGTTTGGGTTGGCACATTGGTTACATTTTTAATAGCACCAGTGGCGTTAAAAATCAGAATGTCTTCTGTGGTTAAAGTGGTTCGTGTCGGGCTCCAATTAGAAGCTGTAGTCCAGTTGCTTGTAGTCCCAACCCAAGTGAAGGTACGACCGGCATCACCGGTTTCATCAAGATTCAATGGCCCCGTAAATCCACCGGTTGGCTCACAGTATGGAAGCGACCCCGTAGGATAGGTTCCACATCCTCCACCTCCCCGGGTTATTACAACACCGCAAATGATTAATCTGTCAGAGCCCGTTGATCCAATATCAATTAAACCTCCCGTTTTTACTAAAACTGTATACCCACAATTTGCAGAAGTTCCTAAACTAAGATTTCCGTCTGTTAAGTCCAGTTCTCCTCCATTTTCAATCGTTAGGTTACCATTTAAGACTACGTTGTTATGATTAATATCTAAAGTGCCAAAAATGATAACGTTACCGGTGTGAAGCACCTGGTTATTACTATTCGAGGTAACCGTAACGCCAGGATTAATAACAATTGTATTACCTGCACCGGGCGCCAAGCCCGTTTCATTGCATACCCGTGAACTCCAACCACCTGAAGCGGTAATGGTGCAAGTCTGTGCCCAACTTACCCAACTCAGCAACATTAAAAAGCCAACAACTATAGCATTTCTCATAAAAACTGTCTTGAACGAAATAAAAAATCTTGCAAAGATGAGCATAACAAAATCATAGTCAAAAAAATAGCCTTACTAACGAATACTGCAAAAAACACCTGAATTAGCGCAAATAGTATTCGAACTTGGTTTAAAGCTGAACAAAAATGCCAAATTTGGAGCAGATATGAAATCATTTTGGGAATTGGAATGAGTGCAATTAAGAAACTTGCGGGTGATACAGTAATCTATGGTGCCAGCAGCATCCTTGGGCGGTTGCTTAATTACTTGTTGGTTCCCTATTATACTTATGTATTCGCTACCGACCAGTACGGGGTGGTTACAGAGTTTTATGCCTATGCCGCCTTTTTTAATGTGCTCTATACTTACGGACTGGAAACAGCGTACTTCCGCTTTGCCACTTTAAAAAAGGAGGATGAGCCCGGTATTTTTAACCTAACCACCAGTGCCATTTTACTTAGCAGCATTTTCTTTTCAGGCCTGCTCATACTCTTTGCTACACCCATTACCGAATACCTGCAACATCCCGGCAAGGAAAATTATATCATCTGGTTTGCCTTTATCCTGGCCATTGATGCCGTAATGGCCATTCCCTTTGCCAAACTTCGGTTAGAGGGGAAATCAAAACAGTTCGCCCTTGCCAAACTGATCAACATTACATTATCCATTGTGCTCAATCTATTTTTTCTCAGTTTATGTCCGGCCATTCTACGCGGTGAACTATTATCCTCACTAAAATCTTTAGTCGCACAATTCTACAATCCCGAGTTGCAGGTTGGCTACGTTTTTATTGCCAACCTGATGGCTAATGCTGCGTTGATTTTAATTTTATGGAGGACATTGGCGCAACTTCGTATTACGTTAAACTGGCCGAATTTAAAACCCTTAATCGTTTATGCGTACCCGATTCTTTTTGCCGGATTGGCCTGGGTTACCAATGAAATGCTTTCCCGGTGGGCGTTGCGTTTTTGGTTACCAGAAAATTTCTATCCGGGTTTAACCAGTGAAGAAGCGCTTGGTATATTTGGTGCAGTCTATAAATTTTCTGTTTTCATGACGCTGGCCGTTCAGGCCTTCCGGTATGCAGCTGAACCATTTTTCTTTTCACGTGCTGCCGATAAAAATTCACCTGCTTTGTTTAGCCAGGTTTCACATGGGTTCATTTTGTTTGGATGCATTATCCTGCTGGCGGTTAGTACTAATCTGGATGTGCTCGAACATTTGCTGAGACGATCGGAATACCGGCAAGGTATGCACGTTGTGCCGGTGCTGTTATTGGCCAACCTTTTTCTGGGGATTTACTATAACGTTTCTATTTGGTACAAACTCACCAACAAAACCTACTACAGCACCTGGATTGCCGTGGGTGGTGCCGGTCTGACTGTTGTACTTAACTACTTTCTTATTCCCATAGCCGGTTATGAAGGAAGCAGCTGGGTAACGTTAATTGTTTATTTTTTGATGGCTGCAGTTTGTTATTATTATGGACAACGACATTACCCGGTACCCTATCCGGTTGTTAAGGATTTAACCTACATCGCCATTACACTGTTGCTCATCTATGCGGTGAACCTGATTGAATTCAACAGCCTGTATGTTGCAATGGTTGTGCGGCTCGCCATCCTGCTGATCTTCTCCGGTATGATTTATGTTTTGGAAGTTAAAAAAATGAAGATACCTGGCGGATAGAGTTTATCACGCCATTTGTCCGGTTAAATAACCCTATCAACCAACACCAGATTAAACACCGGCAGTGAATAAAATTCATTAATTTTGGCTTCAATTTTTATCAGCACCGCATTGACTACCAGAATACTATATAGCATCATCTTTTTTATCACCCTGCTCCCGCTGTCTTTGGTGGCCCAGAAGAAAAAGAAAGCAGATGAAGCCGCTGCACCAACCAGCTTAAAATCGCGCGAAGCTGAGTTCTATTTTACAGAAGGAGAGAAATATTTTATTCTCGAAGATTTTGCCAAGGCTTTGGTGTATTATCAAAAAGCGCTGGATATCCTCCCTACCAATGCCACCATTCACTATAAAATTGCTGAAGTTTTAGCACAGGGCAGCAAACAGGATGATTTGATCAGGGCATCGCTGAGCATAGAGCAGGCCTTGAAGTATGAACGAAAAAATAAATTCTTTTACTTGTTGGGTGCCAGTATCTATTCAAACCTTTCAAAGTTTGACCGGGCTGCTCAATTGTATGAAGCTATGCTACAAGAGGTACCAGGCACAGATGAATACCTGTATGAATTAGCCATTCTCTATCAATATTCCAACAAGCCAACAGAGGCTATAAAAGTTTATAATCGGGCGGAGAGCGTGTTTGGTATTAACGAAACGTCCTCTACACAAAAGCAGCGAATCTATTGGGAGATGGATAAGATAAATGAAGCGATTGAAGAAGCTGAAAAGTTAACAAAAGCTTTTCCGGATGAAGAGCAATATGCTGTAGGTTTCGCGGAATTGTTAGCCCAGCAAAACCAACTGCCCCGGGCGATTGCGTTTCTTGAAAAATTCATCGAAGAAAATGAATCTGCACCAAGCGCATCGGTATTTCTTGCCGGCCTTTACCGCGACACAAACGAAGAAACGAAGGCGCGCAAGTTATTATCACAAATTTTTGACGACCCCGAAACCGACTACACCAGTAAACTGATGGTGTTGGGCACCTACAACGCTGAACTTAATAACAGTAAAACAAAAGGGACCTCAGATGCCAGTACTGAAGCCTTTGCCGTTGAGTTGTTGGAGAAATTGGAAAAACAATACCCGGATGAAGTTAACACTTTCATTTTGGGGGGCGATCTTTATCTATCCGTTGGAAAAAATAAAGACGCTGAACGAAAGTATTTACAAGCTATTGAACTAGGTGAGGTAAATTTTGAAGTGTGGCAGAACTTACTTTACCTGCAAACGCAAATGGAAGCTTTTGATGCCGTGATTAATTCTTCCGAAAAGGCATTGGAGTTTTATCCAAACCAAGGCATGCTCTATTATTTCAATGGATTGGCTCATTTGCGAAAACGTAAATACAGGGAAGCCATTACTTCATTGGAACAAAGCAAAAAACTGTCAGTGAACAACCCTGGTATGACCAGCGAAATTAACGCCATGTTGGGTGATGCCTTTAATGCTACCAGGGAATACGATAAGTCAGACAAGGCTTATGATGAAGCGCTGGCATTTAATCCTAATAACTATAGCGTACTGAACAACTACAGTTATTATCTCGCGTTGCGCAAGGCTTCGCTTGATAAAGCTGAAAAGATGTCGACTCTGCTGATCAAAAATAATCCAGACAATCCTACCTTTTTGGACACGCACGCGTGGGTTCTTTATACCCGGCAGAAATATAAAGAAGCAAGAAAAATCATTGAGCGCGCCATTGCTACCGGACAGGCTAACGCCACACATATCGAGCACTATGGCGATATACTCTTTCAGTTGGGTGAGGTGGATCAGGCTGTGCAGCAATGGGAAAAAGCCAAGGGTATGCTCAACGCCAGCCATGAAACACTGAATAAAAAAATCGCCAACCGAAAAATATATGAATAGGCTTCTTTTTCTCTGTTGCGTTGCATTACCCCTGGTAATTACTTCGTGCAGTAAAAAAATTACCGCATCCTCAGGTGACCTGAAACCCAAGGCTTCGTTGGCTATTGAAGAAATCGACTTTGAGTATTTTCATGGAAAAGCAAGAATGGTGCTGAAAGACGGCAACAAAGAACGTGAAGTTAAATCGGTGATACGAGTACGAAAGGATAGTGTGATTTGGATGAACTTCACTGTAATTGGTGTACAGGGTGGTCGCGTACTGATTAACAAAGACTCTATTACAGTGATTAGCAATGTCGATAAGGAATACTATGTTTTTGATTACGTTGAACTTTCCAAGCGTTTCAATTTTGAGGTAAACTACAAGGTTATTCAATCTGCCTTTTTAGGCAACTTGCTTATGGCTCGTAAAGAAGAAGATGAGGTTGACGAAAAAAGCCTCACATTTTTATTAAAGCAATCTTCCGGCACGGTAGACGTTATGAATTACATCAGTGCCTCTACCATGAAAATCCAAAAGGTTGAACTCAAGGAGAATGACTCACATAATTCGCTCACCATTAATTATGGAAATTTTCAACCCGTTTCTGGCAAAACCTTTCCGTATAATGCCACCATATCGTTGCTGTACAAAACTTCAGCCGGTTTATTAAACACTTCTGTTATTTTTGAGTATAACAAAGCCGAGGTTGGCGATAAAGAATTAAAATTCCCGTTCAACATTCCAAAAAAATATGACCGCAGGTAAAAAAATACTGCTTTCGGTTATACTTCTTCTACTGGCACTGGGCGCAACCGCCCAGAAAAAAACAAAGACCCAGTTACAAAAAGAAAAACAACAGAACCTGGAGAAAATAAAAGAGGTTGAAAAAATCCTTGATGAAACTTCAGTTCGAAAAAAAAGTTCGCTGGGGGAACTTAATGCCTTAAATCAACGCATTCGCGTGCAGGAAAATTTAATTCAATCCATAAAATCCGAAATCAGTTTATTGGATAAAGACATTGCCGACAACAACGGTTTTATACTGGCCCTTGAAGAAGACCTGAAAAAACTCAGGGAAGAATATGCGGCCATGCTGTTTGCTGCTCAAAAAGCTAATAACAGCGCTACACGATTAACCTTTTTGTTTTCTGCCGAATCGTTCGATCAACTTATGATGCGTCTACAATATATGCGTCAATATTCTGAAAGACGCAAAATTCAGGTGGAGGCCATCCAGCAAGTACAAACTGAATTAGGTGTTCAGGTAAAACAAATAGAATCAAAGCGATCAGAAAAAAACGAATTACTAAGCCAACAGGTTAAGGAAAATAATAGCCTGGTCAATCTTAAAGCCAAACAAAATACCCTGGTAAAATCACTGGAAAAGCAAGAAAAGATATTGAAGAAGGATTTGGAAGACACCAAAAAAGCGCTTGTTGTTCTGGACAAACGAATTAATGAAATTATTAAAGAAGAAATGGAACGTGCAGCACGCGAATCCAAGGCTGCAACAAGTGCCGCATCGGTAGCGTTGTCAAACTCATTTGAGGAGAACAAAGCTAAGTTTCCCTGGCCGGCAACAGGTTTTGTTTCGCAGAAGTTCGGTAAGCAAAACCATCCGGTGTTAAAGGGCATTATTATTCAGAATGATGGCATTAACATCCAAACAAAAGAAAACGAAAAGGTTAAAAGCATCTTTGAGGGCGAAGTACGGTACATTGCTGTAATCCCACCATTCGGTAACTCTGTTATTATTAACCACGGTGAATATTTCTCCGTTTACTCGGGGTTGAAGGAAGTGTACGTCAAAAAAGGGCAGCGGGTGAACACCAACCAGGAGATAGGTCAGGTATTATCCAATGCCGATGGAATTTCTGAATTACGGTTCCAATTGCGTAAAAACACCACTGCGCTGGATCCCCAACAATGGCTTAGAAACTGATTTTTGACCATTTAAGGGTATATAATGCCCTCTATGGCTATTTTTTTGGATTCAGATTTATGCTCTATCTTTACCCGATAAATACAAAAACATGAATTCAATTTTTTTGCTTGGAATGCCTGGTGGGATGGAATGGGTTCTCATTGCGCTTGCTGTTTTGATTTTCTTTGGAGCGAAAAAAATCCCTGAATTTGCACGTGGTGTTGGCCGTGGTATTCGGGAATTTAAGGATGCTGTAAAAGATGTAAAAAAGGAAGTGGACGAGGCTGGCAAGGAAGTTCCTAAAAAAATAGAAGACTAGGATTGAAAGATTACGCGACACTGCGCGATATTCAGGATGATCTCTTTCGCGGCAACGTCTCTTGTGAGGACTTAGTCAGACACCACCTCAGCGTTATCCATCAAAAAAAACACCTCAATGCATTTCTGAGCGTGTTCGAAGAAGAAGCGCGTACACAAGCCATAACCATCGATGCAAAAGTTAAAACCAAAACAGCCGGAAAACTGGCCGGTTTGGTTATTGGGTTAAAAGACGTCTTATCGTATCAAAATCATCCGGTTCAAGCCAGCAGTAAAATACTGGATGGCTATACAGCGCAATACAACGCCACGGTTGTTCAGCGCTTACTGGATGAAGATGCCATTATCATTGGCCGGCAAAATTGCGATGAGTTTGCTATGGGTTCTTCTAATGAAAATTCTGCTTTTGGCCCCGTGCTTAATGATGTCGACAATCTCCGCGTTCCAGGAGGATCATCAGGTGGCTCTGCTGTAGCCGTACAAGCCGGCATGTGCCGCATTTCATTGGGCTCCGATACCGGAGGATCCGTTCGCCAACCAGCAGCCTTTTGCGGGGTTGTTGGATTAAAGCCAACCTATTCAAGAATTTCGCGATACGGATTAATTGCCTATGCATCTTCATTTGATTGCGTTGGAATTTTCGGAACGAACGTGGAGGATGTAGCATACGTTTTGGAGGTGATTGCCGGAGCTGATGAATACGACAGCACGGTATCGCAAAAACCTGTCCCTCAGTATTCCAAAGCACTCGCTCAACCCCTTAACAAAAAATATAAGATTGCGTATTTTCACGAAACGATTGACTCACCCGGACTTCAACCGGAAATAAAAAAAACCTTAATTGACAATCTTGACAAACTGAAGACAGCAGGTCATGAAATGGATGCCCTGGACTTTCCCTTGCTCGAGTACAGTTTACCAACCTATTATATTCTGGCAACTGCTGAAGCCAGTTCTAATCTTTCACGCTTTGATGGTGTTCGCTATGGGTACCGCAGTCCGGCTACATCGGATTTACAATCGCTTTATAAAAAAACCAGAACGGAAGCCTTTGGCAAAGAAGTACAAAAAAGAATTCTATTAGGAACTTTTGTTCTGAGTGCGAGCTATTACGATGCGTACTATACCAAAGCACAAAAGGTGCGACAGCTTATCCGAAATAAGATGCAGGAAATATTCAAAACATATGACTTCATCCTTATGCCCACCGCTCCAACAACAGCCTTTAAACTGGGTGAGCATACAAGCGATCCATTGGAAATGTACCTGGCCGATTTGTTCTCTGTATTAGCCAATGTTGCAGGGGTACCTGGTATTTCCGTACCTTGCGGTGTGGATGATAAAGGTTTACCTATTGGCCTTCAGATTTTGGCTACTGATTTTGATGAGGCAAATCTTTTACAGTTTTCAGCTTATCTGATGAAACTGAACTGATATGAGCAGAGTGTTTATATTTTTTCTCTTAACAATAGCCTTAACTCCTTGTTTTGCACAGGGAAGCGAACCGGTTATTGACTCTCTTGAAATAGCCATGGCCGAAGAGGAAATGGTTTTTAAGGAAGATACCACCAGTTTTGCTTTTTATACCCTCCTCTCCGACATTGAATTTATTCCGGGCGATGACCGGCCCGCTATCATCAGGGATCGCTTGAGCTGTATTGAAAAATCCATTCCCCTGCACTACAACGATCGTATTCACTCCTTTATCAACTACTTCACAGTACGCGATCGTGAGTACACCCGCATGGTGATTCGTAGGAAAAATATTTACTTCCCTGTTTTCGAAAAACATCTTCAACGCTACGGACTTCCTGATGAATTGAAATATTTATCCATCATCGAATCAGGCTTAAATCCAAAAGCAATTTCACGGGCACGCGCTGTCGGCTTATGGCAATTTATGTATGCCACCGGCAGGCATTACAACTTGCGGGCCGATTGGTACATTGATGAACGGATGGACCCTGAAAAGTCTACCGAAGCAGCCTGCCGTTACCTACGGGATTTGTATGGCATGTTTAACGATTGGGAACTTGCACTTGCCGCCTATAATGCCGGGCCCGGTAATGTAAAGAAGGCCATTCGCAGATCAGGATATAAAAAATCATTTTGGGAGATCTATCCATTCCTTCCACGCGAAACGCGTTCTTATGTTCCGCAATTCGTAGCCATGATCTATACTATGAATTACCTGGAAGAACATAATTTTATTCAGGGTGAACATGAGGTGCTTATGCCACATGACACACTACACGTTGATAAATACCTTCACCTCGAAACATTTGCCAAACTTACCGAAGTTTGCCTGGAGGATTTACAAAAATTAAATCCGTCAATTTTACGTAACGCGGTGCCGGATGCCACCAAACCTCACATCATAAAAATTCCTTTGGTGGCAAAAAAACTGCTTGACGAAAATCGTTTGGCTATACTGGACTCAGCATCAAAAGTTGGCAGGCGTGAGTTGGAGGTTTTAGCACGCAATACAGAAGAAACAACCTACGGTAAGGATCGTATTGTTTATCGGGTAAAAAGTGGTGATGTGCTGGGCAGCATAGCCATGCGCTACAAAGTGCGCGTAGAAGACATTAAGAAATGGAATAACCTGAACAGCAACATCATTAAAATTGGTCAACCGTTAACAATCTGGATAAAGCCACCAGCGGAGGGTACAGTCATTGCCTCAGCTACTTCGGCACCTAAAGTCACCCAGCCTATTCCGGTTCCAGACTCTAAAAGGTATGTGGTACAGGCTGGCGACACGCTGTGGGGTATTTCTAAACAATTTGAAGGGCTGACCATTGAAAAGATTAAGGAGCTGAACAATCTTTCCGACAGCAAAATACAGCCCGGTCAAACCCTGATTATTTCGAGATAAATTCCCTGTGGGGTTCCATCTTTTTTTTCGTGACGAATGCAGTGAATTCTGCATTATGCTTTAAACTTGTGGTATGAGAATTATTTTTATCAGCATCATTTTTCTGGCTGGCTTCTGGGCATGCAATACATCTGAAAAAAACAGAGTTGAAAATTTACCCGCTGCTACCGGCAAACCCGGTGATTTGATTCTTATCCTTGATTCCGTGCAATGGAAAGGTGAACTGGGTCATGAGTTGCGAAAAATTTTTAAAGCTGAAGTAGCCGGCTTACCTCGTGAAGAACCACTTTTTGATCTGATCTATGTCTATCCGCGTAAGGGCTTTACCCTGCTCACGCAAATCCGAAACCTGGTTTTTGTGTTTACCCTGGATCAGCAGACTTCTGGTTCAAAAATCATGAAGGAAAATTTTACAGAAGAGACGCTGGATCGCATACGAACGGACACTTCATTTTTTCTGGTAACCTCTAAAGATGAGTACTCACGCGGGCAGGAGGTGATGTATCTCTTCAGCGATACCCAGGAAAACCTCATCAAAAAGCTGAGACAAAACGGAAAGCGAATTCAGGATTACTTCAATACGGTAGAAAAGAAAAGGTTAAATGCAGGACTTGAAAAAAGTACTACTACACGGGGAGTAACCGAAGCACTCCGAAAAGAATTTGACTTCGAAATTAAACTCCCCTTTGGATTTAAGGTGGCTGATAAGCAGGAAGACTTTGTATGGCTTCGCTTAATGGACAACCGGGTTGATAAAAATATATTTATCAGTTGGAAACCCTATGAGAGCGAGTATCAGTTACTACCCGACAGTTTAATTCATTGGCGGAACGAAATTGCCAGAAAATATTTATTCGATGATCCTGATAATCCTGAGAGTTACGTTGTAACCGAAACGTCCGTACCTTTCAAACCCTTAAAAGCCACTCAGGTTAACTTCAATAATCGCTTTGCCATGGAAATGCGCTGGCTATGGAAAACGAATAACAACTCCATGGGGGGGCCGTTCATTAGTTATGGTTTAGTTGACAATGAACAACAGCGTATTTATTATATAGAGGGATTTTGCTTCAGTCCGGGAAAAGATCAACGCGAAACTATTCGTGAGTTTGAAGCTATTCTGTGGACATTCAAATCCGGAATTAGCAAAACCAGTCCTTAGTCCATCTTCTTTTTTTGACTGAATGCTTTAGGTATTCGGTTAAACGGTCTTTTTTGAATGGTTTTTAGAGATGATGCAGAGTACTATCTTTGACTCTTTAATACATTTCTAATGTCGCTGAAAATCAGAAAACAAGATGCCCTTAATTATCATATGCAAGGGCAACCTGGTAAAATAGAAGTTGTTCCAACAAAAGTACTGAGCTCTCAACTTGATCTGGCACTGGCCTACTCACCCGGTGTTGCGGAACCCTGTAAAGAAATTGCTGCCAACAAAGAAGATGTGTACAAGTACACCTCCAAGGGAAACCTGGTAGCGGTTATTTCAAATGGTACCGCTGTTTTAGGATTAGGTAATATCGGACCGGAAGCATCAAAACCTGTAATGGAAGGAAAGGGTGTACTCTTCAAAAAATTTGCCGGTATTGATGTATTCGATATTGAAATCGATGAAGAAGACCCTGACAAGTTCATCCAGATTGTAAAAGCACTTGAACCCACCTTTGGCGGCATAAACTTAGAAGACATTAAAGCACCGGAGTGTTTTAAGATTGAACATGAGTTGCGGGAAAAAATGAACATACCCGTAATGCATGATGACCAGCATGGCACAGCAATAATTTCAGGCGCAGCTTTGCTCAATGCATTGGAAATTGTAAATAAAAAAATTGATCAGATTAAAGTGGTGGTGAATGGTGCCGGAGCAGCAGCCGTAAGTTGCACACGGCTTTACCTGAGCCTGGGGGTAAAGAAGGAAAACCTGGTGATGTGCGATAGTAAAGGAGTGATTCGTGCTGATCGACCCGGGCTGGATGATATCAAAAAAGAATTTGCAACATCACGCAACTTAAATTCTTTACCAGAAGCACTTAAGGGTGCTGATTTCTTCATCGGGTTATCGGTGGCTGATATCCTTACCGGAGACGATATAAAGTCAATGGCCAAAGATCCAATCGTTTTTGCTTTAGCAAATCCCAATCCGGAAATCGCCTACGACCTTGCTAAAAAATCCCGGCCGGATTTAATCATGGCAACCGGTCGCTCTGATCATCCTAACCAGGTCAATAATGTACTTGGCTTTCCATACATCTTCCGGGGTGCATTAGATGTACGAGCCACAGAAATCAATGAAGAAATGAAGCTGGCTGCCGTTCACGCCATTGCCAGCCTGGCCAAAGAATCTGTTCCCGATATTGTAGTAAAAGCCTATGGTGCTGAAAAAATTTCGTTCGGCAGAGAATACCTTATACCCAAGCCTCTTGATCCAAGATTAATCACAACCATTTCTCCGGCAGTAGCAAAAGCTGCTATGAATTCAGGCATGGCTAAAAAACCCATTACTGATTTTGGTGCTTATCACCAGGAGTTATTAAACCGTATTGGGATTGACCAGAAATTAATGTCACGGATTATTGATCGGGCAAAACAAAATCCAAAACGTGTTGTATTTGCCGAAGCTCACCACTTAAAAATTTTAAAAGCAGCCCAGCAACTACAGGATCAGCAAATCGCCAAACCCATATTGTTAGGCGATAAAGATGAAATTGAACGCTTAATCAACGAACACAAATTAGAACTGGATTGTCCCATTATCTATCCACGCAGGGAACCTGCAAAAGTTGATGAGTATGCAGCTGTGTTGTACAAGAAACGTCAGCGTAAAGGACTTACCTATCGTGATTGCCAGCAATTGATGCGCGACCGTAATTATTTTGCCGCCATGATGGTAGAGGTTGGTGAAGCCGATGCACTGGTGTCAGGACTTACCAAAGATTATCCAAAAACAATTTTGCCATCACTTCAAATAATTGGTATGGCCGAAGGTGTTGAGCGCGTGGCCGGTATGTATATCATCTTGAATAAAAAAGGTACTTATTTCTTTGCCGATACAACGGTTAACCTCAACCCAACAGCACACGAATTAGTGGATATTATTTCTTTGACTGCACGAGGAGTACGTTTCTTTGATATTGAGCCACAGATTGCCGTGCTCTCCTATTCAAACTTCGGATCATCACGCGGGGAAGTTCCGGAAAAAACACGCGAGGCCGTACGCCTGGCTAAACTAAAGCACCCCGATTTGATTATCGATGGGGATATTCAGGCCAACGTTGCCCTTAACACCGAGATACAACGCGAAAATTATCCGTTCAGCAACCTGGTGGATGGTGGAGCTAACACGCTCATCTTCCCTAACCTGGCGGCTGGTAACATTGCTTACAAGTTGCTGATGGAAATTGGCGGAGCAGAAGCGATCGGACCCATTTTATTAGGCATGAAAAAGCCTGTACATGTACTGCAACTAGGAAGCTCCGTTCGGGAAATTGTGAACATGGCCGCTATTGCTGTTGTGGATGCGCAACTTCACGAGCGAAATGATCACCTTTAATATTTTCGATTTTAGATTTATGATTTTTGTATTGGACAACCTAATACCAATCGTAAATCGAAAATCATCAATCTAAATTCGACATGATTTCATTTCTTAAAGGAAGGCTTGTTCAAAAAGATCCAACGCATGTTGTGATTGATGTAAATGGTGTTGGGTATCATCTCAGTATTTCCTTACAAACTTTTGCGGAAATTAAAGATCAGGAAAACACCCTTATTCATACGCACCTCGCTATCCGCGAAGATGCACACCTGCTGTACGGCTTTAGTTCGGTGGCTGAGAAGAAACTCTTTCAACAACTTATTTCTGTAAATGGCATTGGGCCCAGCACCGCCATTGTTATGCTCTCCTTCCTATCCTCTGAAGAGTTGAAGCAGGCCATCGTTCAAGAGGATGTAACGACCCTGCAACGCATTAAAGGTATAGGCGGAAAAACCGCCCAACGGGTAATTATTGAGCTCAAAGACAAACTCAGGAAAGACCTCTCGGAAGACGCTATTCAGGGCATTCCGGGACTTAAGCACAATACCCTGCGAAGCGAAGCGTTATCTGCACTAATCACCCTTGGGATTACCAAAAGTGCTGCGGAGAAAAGTGTGGATACCGTCCTTAAAAAGTCGGGAAATACGCTTACTTTGGAAGATTTAGTTAAACAAGCTTTGAAAAACGCCTAAGCCTGCGTGACGCTCAAAACGTACGTGTTACTTGTACCTGTAGCGATAACCCTGCTCCTTACCGGGCAGCCTGTCGCCCATGCACATGCTGAGCTCTTTTTTCAGCAGCAGGAACCAGCACGTCAGGACACTACCAGACAACAATCCTACCGCCCAAGCCGCAGGCCTACCTTCCAGGTGCGCGACCGATATGGCGACCCCTTTTCAAACACAACTACACAGTCTCCCTTATTCCTGAAAGACCCTACCAAGGTTAATTATGAAATAGCACTCGACTCCAGTCTCAACTATACCATCTATGAAAAAATAGGCGACCTCAACTACAGGCCCATTACCACCATGTCGTTCGAAGAATTTAAAGCGTACCAGGACAGGCAGATGCTTAAAGGTTATTGGCAGGGTAAATCAAAAAGTCAGGATGGAGAGAGTGCGGTGAGCAGCCGCGGACTTATTCCTAAAATTTATGTTAGCCCCGTACTTGACCGGATTTTTGGTGGCAGCTATGTGGAACTGATTCCGCGGGGATTTGTAACCCTGGATTTTGGCGTTGCCTTTCAACGGATTGATAATCCCAACATTCCCATTCGCCAGCAACGCAACGGTGGCTTTGAATTCGATCAGCAAATAAACATGAGTGTTATTGGAAAGGTGGGAGAAAAACTTGCCGTAAGCGCAAACTTTGATAACAACAACTCCTTCGACTTTCAGAATAATATGAAGGTAGAGTATACGGGTTTCAAAGAAGACATATTGAAGAAGCTCGAAATCGGTAACGTAAGCCTTCCGTTGAATAATACACTTATCCAGGGATCACAGAATTTATTTGGCGTAAAAGCACAATTGCAATTTGGTAAACTTTTTGTCACCACCATTGCCTCCACCCAACGCGGTAAAGTCGCCTCTATTGATATACCCGGTGGCAACAGCGGCCAGGGCCGACCTTTTGAAATAGTGGCTTCCAGTTACGATGAAAACCGCCATTTCTTTTTAGGGCACTTTTTCCGTGACAACTTTGAAGTATGGACAGCCAATCCTCCTCAAATCTATTCCGGCATAAACATCACCCGTGTTGAAATCTACATTCTCAATCGTAACAATGATACACGCTCACTTCGAAACGTGGTAGGTTTGATGGACCTGGCAGAACCGCAGCGTATTTATAATTCAACCGTTGTATCCGCTAACCCAACCCTCCCCAACACCAATGATGCCAACAACTTGTATGCAGACGTACGTAATTTTAACCGGAATGCCGATGGCATTAACGCATTACTTGATGACTACTTCTCGGGCGTCTCAAACAATGGAACGGATTATGAAAAAATAACCGGAGCACGAATACTTAGCCCAACTGAATATACTTTTCACAAACAATTGGGCTATATAACCCTCACCCGTAAATTACAAAACGATGAGGCCCTTGCCGTGGCTTATGAATATACGTACAACGGACGAAGCTATAAAGTGGGCGAACTCTCAGAAGACTATGCCAGCCGCCCCGACAGTGAAGTGATTTTCCTGAAAATGTTGCGACCCCGCAAAGTAAGTATTCGCGATCAGGCCCGTAACATTATTCCCACATGGGATTTGATGGCAAAAAATATTTACTCACTTAATGTAAGCCAGCTTACCCGCGAAAATTTTCAACTTCGCATTATTTATCGTGATGACCGCTCCGGTATTGATAACCCGCAACTTCAGGAAGGCCAGGATGTGCGTAACCGTCAATTAATTGAAGTCTTCGGGCTGGATAAACTAAATCCGGTCAATGACCCGCAACGCGATGGCAATTTTGATTTTGTAGAAGGGCTGACCATCAACACCCAAACTGGCGTTATTATATTTCCATTCCTTGAACCCTTTAGTAAAGCTTTGCGAGAAGCTTTCAAAGGTGATCCCCAGGAAAGTTTCCTGATTCAGAAATACGCTTACGATACCTTGTATCGAACTACACGTGCCGATGCTGAATTGGTGGCTGCAAAGAATAAATTTTTCCTCACGGGTACTTACTCAGCAGGATCCGCAAAAGAAATTCTGATTCCGGGTTTTGGTGTATCGCCAGGTTCTGTTCGGGTTTTTGCCGGTGGCACACCGTTAATGGAAGGCACAGAATACACGGTTGACTATACGTTCGGACGCGTAACTATCTTAAGCGATGCGATCCTTAATTCAGGAAAGAATATAAGCATTCAATATGAGCAAGCCGATCCCTTTGCTTTTCAAACGCGATCCCTGCTTGGAACTCGTTTCGATTACCAGTTAAATGAAGATATCAGCCTGGGATCAACGTTACTCTATTATAATGAGCGACCCCTCATTACCCGTAATGCTATAGGCACCGAACCTGCCCGCAACCTGCAATATGGATTCGATTTCAATGTTCGAAAAAACAGCCGATTGCTGACAAAAATTATTGATGCTATACCGGGCATTCAAACCAAAGAAATGTCATCCATTAACTGGAGTGGTGAATTTGCACAATTACTACCCGGCACATCCAACATAGTAGATGGTGAAGGAACCGGCTACATCGATGATTTTGAAAATACGGCTACACCTTACTCACTCATGAGTCCACAGGCCTGGAAACTGGCTTCCGTACCGAAAGATCCGCGCTATGACATTACAAGTGGTGCACTTAATGATCCAAGCGCTGGTTATAAACGTGCACGACTGGCATGGTACATTATTGATAATCAGTTTTATCGGGATGGCGGGCAATTTAAGCCAAGCAACATCACCACTACCGATCTTGAAAATCACTACGTACGCGCGGTAGTGCCTACTGAAATATTTCCGAAACGGAACCCTCCACAAGGAAATTTCTTTGAGCCCATTTTAGATATCGCCTATTATCCGTACGAGCGAGGACCTTACAACTACAATCCAGACCTGACTTTTGATTCCAATAAGAACATTGTCAAGCTCAATAACCTAACCAAACAAAACTGGGCAGGGATTACTACGGCCATTCGTACAGAAGTTGATTTTGATAAAGCCAATATTGAATATGTCGAGTTTTGGATGCTGGATCCGTTTATCAACAACTCAGACAGAGGTAAGATCATTGACGGTGTTTACAATGATTTCAATACCACGGGGGGTAAACTAATTTTTCATTTAGGCAGCATTTCAGAAGATGTTATTCGCGATGGTCGTCACGGGTTTGAAAATGGTCTTCCTCCTGATGGTGATTTAACAACCACAACAGAAACCCCGTGGGGTTATGTGGCGAATCGCCAATACATTACCAACGCTTTTGATAATTCAACAACGGCCCGGGTTAACCAAGACGTGGGGTGGGATGGTATTTCAAACCTCAATGAACCGGAAAAGTACAAAGATTTCATTGATGCACTTGCCTCAAACACAAACGTTCAGAGTATTGTATTGAACGACCCATCAGCAGATGATTTTCAGTTTTACTTTGGCAGCAGCCTGGATTCAAAGAATGCTAAAATTCTGGAACGCTATAAGCTTTACAATGGCCTGGAAAACAACACACCTATAAATACCGGAAGCGATATACCGCGCTCGAATGGGTTTTTACCTGATAATGAAGACCTCAATGCCGACAACACATTAAATGAACTGGAAGAGTACTATGAATATGAGATTAGTCTGGAGCCCGGAAAACTTGACATTGGGAAAGAATTTATTGTCGACAAAATAACACCAACCCAAAATAATCCAGATCAGGTAACCTGGTACCTGTTTCGTGTACCCGTGCGTAATTTTCAAAACCGCGTTGGTAATCTTGAAGGATTTAAATCCATCCGTTATATACGGATGATTGTAACGGATTTCGATCAGCCTGTAGTAATGCGTATGGCTAACTTCCGCCTGATTGGTAGTCGGTGGAGAAGATATCTTGAGAACCTGGAAGAAGGTGGCCTTATTCCAGAGCCGGAACCTGACTTCGATAACTTTGTTCTTTCTGTTGTAAACATAGAAGAAAATTCAGCACCAGATCCAAGTAGCGGCAAACCACCCTATGTACTTCCACCCGGCTTTATCCGCGACCGCGATAATACCTCATCGGTTTACCGCGAGCTGAATGAACAATCCGTTCAGGTGTGTGTGGAGAATCTGAAAAATGGTGATGCAAGATCCATTTATAAAAATATCGACATGGATTTCTTCAACTACGGTCGGATCAAAATGTTTGTTCATGCCAATAGTCCGAATGCGCAGGACGATGACTTGCGGGTATTTATGCGTTTGGGTACCGACTTCGATCAGAATTACTATGAGGTGGAGCTACCGCTAAAAATCACACCAGGCTCTGCTATATCAGCAACTGACATCTGGCCCTCTGAAAACGAGTTCGATTTCTACCTTAAGGATTTATATGGTCTGAAAGCCAGGCGAGATCGTGAGGGATTTTCGCTGGATGAATTGTATCCGCAACAAGGACCTGCCCAATTTGGTAAACATGGCGTGCGGGTATTGGGCCGACCCGACCTGAGCAGTGTACGGGTGATTATGATTGGTGTACGGAATCCACGCACAAGTAACAACCGGCCGTACTCAGTTTGCGTATGGGCCAATGAACTTCGGTTAACCGACTTCGACAGGACTGCCGGCTGGGCGGTAAACACAACGCTTAACGCCAAGCTTGCTGATTTTGCTATGGTATCAGGTTCTATGCGCTACATGACTTATGGTTTTGGAAGCGTGAGTTCAAAAATAAGTGAACGCACCCGTGAAGAAACTTTTGCGTATGATGTAACCGCCAATGTGAATGTCGATAAACTGATTCCCGGAAATCATGGTATTAAAGTACCCATGTTGCTGAGTTATCAAAGCACCACCATTAACCCCAACTACGACCCTGCCAACCCCGATCAAAAACTGGATGCGGCACTGGCATCCTTTAATACGCAAGAAGAAAAAGATGACTATGTTAAACTCATCCGCGATCGTGAAGTGCGCAGAAGCATGAACTTCACAAACGTAAGAAAGACTAAAGTGAACCCGCAGGCTAAAGCACATCTGTGGGATATCGAAAATTTATCGTTCAGCTACCGCTACAGCGACAATGTGCGGCAAAGCTTCACCATTGCCGAGTCATTGAAGAAAGACATAGGTGGTTCCGTAGCATACAATTTTTCACCGAAAGGAGCCGGGGTTGAGCCTTTCAAAAATTCTGAAGGACTTAAATCACCCTATTTGAAGTTTATAAAAGATTTTAACCTGAGTTTTTTGCCCAATAATATTATGGTTCGGGGAGACCTGGATCGATCGTTCTCTAAAATCGTCTACCGCAATTCATTGTCGAATTCTGAATCGAACTACCTGAAGTACTTCACGTTTAATCGCATCTATAATTTGCAGTGGAATCTTTCTAAAAGTCTATCCTTCAATTATGCTGCGCGAGCCAATGCGATTGTTGATGAACCTGAAGGTGATATCAATACCAGTGAAAAGCGCGATAGTGTATTAACCAATCTTAAGCGTTTTGGTCGGATGAAGAATTTTGACCAAAGCGTTACGGTAAACTACATTATCCCGCTAGACAAGTTTCCGATTACCGATTGGATTGGGGCTGAGTATCGCTTCCAGGCAAATTATAACTGGATGGCAGGGCCTGTAAACCGACCCGACAAACCCGGTGAGGTGATTGACTTACCCGATAACCTCGATTTCCGAAATACTATTCAAAACAATCGAGACCAAACATTGTCTGGCCGACTTGACATGGTGAAGCTTTATAACAAAGTTGGCTTTCTTAAAAATATAAATAATCCCCCACGCCCAACAACAACGCGGCCACAGCCCAATCAAAAACCGGATACGGTAAAAACACAAACTACCCCACCGATTATTAAGGGATTTTTGCGTTTGCTGATGTCTGTTCGCTCCATCAACGGTACATACACCGTTACAGAAGGAACTATACTGCCAGGCTTTGAACCTAATGCCCATTTGTTTGGTATGGACAAAGGATTTAATGCACCCGGCTGGGATTTCATCTTTGGAAGTCAGAATCCCAACATAAGGTTTAAAGCCGCTGAAAATGACTGGCTGGTAAAAACTACTTCATTAACATTACCCTTCACCCAAACATCTACCCGTTCTTTTAGCGGTCGTGCAAACGTTGACCCTTCAGCGGATTTAAAAATTCAATTGGATCTTAAGAAGGATATTACCGATGGCTATCAGGAGATTTTCAGGTATGATGACTTAGAAAACAATTACATATCCCTGAATCCAAGTCGCTATGGAAGTTACAGGATTTCAACCATCGCTATTAAAACAACGTTTAGACCCGACAACAACAATCTTGAATCAACAACCTTTAAACAGTTTGAGCAAAATTTACTCACCATTCAGGAAAGATTCCGGCAGGTGAACCCTAACTTCGAATATGACTCCATCAGTCAGGATGTGGTTATCCCTGCGTTTATTGCAGCCTACAGTGGCAAAAGCGCAGACAAAATAAACTTAAGTCCATTCCCTAAAACTCCATTACCCGGTTGGCGAATTGATTACAACGGTTTGAACAAAATTGAATTCTTTAAAAACCTGTTTCAATCCATTACCATCTCACATGCCTATGCAGCAACCTATTCGGTTTTAAATTATTCGAACTCATTACAATACGAAAATCCAAACGATGTAGGTATCAACGTACCCCTCGAGAAATATAATAATGGAATTTTCTCCAACCTCACGAATGAAGCCGGAAGACCTGTACCCATTTATATTATCAGCCAGGCATTAATTACAGAATCATTCCAACCGCTGATTGGTGTTAACCTTCGAACCAAAAGCCGCTTAACTGCGCGGGCCGAATATAAAACCAAGCGCGAGCTGGCTATGAATATTTCCAATGCCCAGGTAACTGAAGTCAATAGCAAGGATGTGTCCATGGAGCTGGGGTATACCAAAAACAACATGAAGTTGCCCATCAAATCAAACGGACGAACCATTGTGTTGAAGAATGATGTGACCTTCCGGATGAACCTGACGGTGAGCGATCAGTCGACCATTCAACGTAAAATTGAAGAGTTGAATGTACTTACCAATGGTAATATTAACTTCCAGCTCAGGCCAAACATCAGCTACGTGGTAAATCAGAAGTTGAATGTGCAGATGTATTTTGAACGGACAATCAACGATCCGCAAGTCTCCAACTCCTTCCGCAGGGCAACTACCCGCTTTGGCTTCCAGGTGAGGTTTAGTTTAGCCCAATAATTACCGGGTAATTGTCTCGTCAATTAACAATTGTGCTAAATTTGGGGCCTAAATCACAACGTATATGAATATTCCTTCCGATTTGAAGTACACCAAAGACCACGAATGGGTAAAACTTAATGGAAACACCGCCATTGTTGGCATTACCGATTTTGCGCAAGGCGAACTGGGCGATATTGTTTACATCGACATCAATACCGTAGGGCAAGATGTAAACCAACACGATGTTTTTGGTACCGTAGAAGCCGTAAAAACCGTTTCAGATTTATACATGCCCGTGAGCGGAATAGTACTGGAAGTTAATCCGGCACTTGACGGAAGTCCTGAAAAAGTAAATGCAGACCCCTATGGCGAAGGTTGGATGGTAAAAGTGGAAGTAAAAAATTCGGCTGACGTTGATGGTTTGCTCACAGCCGATCAGTACAAGGAACTTATTGGTAAATAAAAGTTGTTGGTTTTTCGTTGTTAGTTGTTAGCCAAATTATTAGCGAATAACAAACAACGAACAACGATAAAAGCATGATCGAACTACCCACCATATCTCCCGAACAAACCCGCCAACGCAAACCGAACTGGCTTCGCGTAAAGTTGCCGGTTGGCCCGGAATATGCCAAGGTGCGCAGGCTGGTGGACGAACATAAACTGCACACCATCTGCGAAAGCGGTAATTGCCCCAACATGGGCGAATGCTGGGGTGCAGGTACTGCCACCTTTATGATTTTAGGAAATGTTTGTACCCGCAGTTGTACTTTTTGTGCAGTAGCTACCGGAAGGCCGCCTGAATACGACACAGATGAGCCCAGACGCGTTGCTGAAGCCATTAAATTAATGGGCGTAAAACATGCCGTTATCACATCGGTGAACCGCGATGAGTTAAAAGACCGCGGTGCGGAAATCTGGTACCAAACCGTAGTGCAAACAAAACAGATTAGTCCGGACACAACTATTGAAACACTCATTCCTGACACCAAAGGAAACTGGGATGCACTCTATCGCATGATTGAAGGCGGGCAGGAAGTGGTAAGCCATAACATGGAGACTGTTGGCCGTCTTTATCGCATTGTGCGACCACAGGCAAAATACGAGCGAAGCCTTGAACAAATAAAACGCACACGTGAAGCCGGCAAGCGCACCAAGTCGGGTATTATGCTTGGGCTTGGCGAAACCAAAGAAGAAGTATTTAAGGCCATGGATGATCTGGCCGAAAACGGATTGATGATTCTTACGCTCGGTCAATATTTACAGCCCACCAAAATGCACATTGAGGTAGCCGAGTTCATTCACCCCGAAACTTTTGATATGTACCGTGAAGAAGGTTTGAAACGCGGATTGAAATATGTTGAATCCGGTCCGTTGGTTCGTTCATCCTATCATGCTGAACGGCATGTGAATGTGCCGATGGATTGATGTATTGATTTTCCAGCATTGTACGTATAGAGACGTATTTGATTCCAATATTTTAGATAAGATGTAACATACTTAGCTCCGTAAGGTTATGAACAACCCACTATTTGGACACCGGTGCTTACACAAGAATGTTATGACAAGGTTTCTGAAAAGTAAATAATTTGTATCATTTGGCTTTAGGGAATATCTTTAATCATATTAAAATTTTATGAACCGATATACTCATTCTTTCATTGTACTCATTACACTCGGCTTGGTTGCTTGTAGTAGTAAACAAGAATCGACAGTTGAAACAGCTACTCCTTCAAAGGAAGTGGATACGGAAACCCTGAAAGCCAATCTTAAATCTCAGGTTTGTGCTTTTCTTACTATCGCTGAAGTGGCCACCATCACAGGTATCGCTGAAGAAATGGGAAGTGTTTCGGGGTATGATGGAACCACCGGGCATTACTGTTCCTACAATTGGAATGATTTCGGAAAGGAGATAAAATTTGCGTACGTATTCAGCACGTTTGGTAACATTGAAAAGGTGGCAGAATCGCTGGCCATGTTCAAGGCAAGTGATTCCCTTGAGCCTGTGTCATTGAATGTTGGTGAGAAGGCTGCCTTTTGGGGCGAAGGAAACTCCCGCCTAAGTGTATTTTATACTGATGTTCAACTTTACGTTGACATGCGCAAAACGGATTTTACCGATAAGAAATCTATCGCCATAAAAATCGTAGAAAAGGCGCTTGAATAACGCCTACTTCACTTTCTTCCCCGGCATAGCCCTTCCTGCCTGGTGTAGTATCATACTGGTTACGGTACCCTTATCATCGCGGTTAAACTCAATCTGTGCATCCACAACTTTCAAAAAGAATTTGCTGGCACTTTCCGGATAGATATCAAACGGAGGCTGGCCCGTAGCCTGAGCTTTGTAATTATTTTCCTCACGCCACACTTTTATTACAAATGTCGGTGCCAGTTCGTATTCACCAACATACACATCAAAATCCGTTGGGTTCATAACATACTCCTCTCGTTCGGCAGGAATGGGCTTATTGGTTTTTGTTGATTTTCGCGTTACGAGGGAACGATCAAGCATTTCCATTTCTGTTACCGTACCACTATTGTCTCTTTTAAATTCAATTCGGGTATTGGTTTCTTTAAAAGCAAATTTGTCCACACCATACGGGTAAATCTCAAACTTTGTTCCACCGCTTCGTTGCGAGAAGTATTGGTCACCTTTTCGTGTAATTACGCGCTCTTCCTGATCATTGATTTTGTACACGCCAACATAAGCATCACCTTGTGCAGCCGTTAAGATTATTGGCTCTGGTTTTTTGCCGCGAACTCCGGCAACTTCTTCGGCCAGGGTGTAGGCAATATCCTCTGGGTTAACACTGGTATTATTCGCTAATAAACACACATAAATTTTAAGCTCAGGTACATACACCTCAAACGACAAAAACCCATCAATACCGCCACCATGCCCAATGGCCTTACTTCCACCAACCTTCCCTAACTGCCAGCCATACCCGTAACTTTCCACATCGCCCGAAGTTGTATGGGTTGGTTCCCACGCCTTATCAAGAAGTTCCTTCTTCACCAGTTTATAATTGAAAACAGCCTGATTCCATCTCCACAGATCATCAACCGATGAAAAAATTGAGCCTGCTGAATACGGTATGGAGGGGTGGACATAATCGGCCATTGTGTACACATTTTCCGCTCCTTTATTATAGCCCCCAGCCTGCCTGGCAATCGGTTTACTGTCATCCGGGTAGGAGGCGCTCATTTTCAACGGCTTAAAAAAAGTCTGACTGATGTAATCGTTGTACGTTTTACCGGTAACTTTTTCAATTACCGCACCTAAAATAAAATAAGCGGAGTTATTGTATGCCCATTTTTCACCGGGTTTGAAATCAACCGGGTAACTTTGGATGTACCCCAACATGTCAGGTACACTAACCTTTGTCTTTTTTGCTTCCGTGGTCATACGCTCCTCTACACTGGTGTAACTTTTTATTCCAGAGGTATGGTTAAGCAGTTGCTCAATTGTTATAGGGTACTGAGTTTTAAAATCAGGTAAATATTTACTTAACTCATCTTGTAGTGAAAGCTTCCCTTCTGCAACCAGTTTTAAAATTGCTGTTGAAGTAAACTGCTTGGTAATGGAACCGATACGAAAAACCATGTCGGGCTCAATAGCTTGTTTGCGGTTTATCTCGGCAATGCCGTAGCCTTTACGAAGAAGAACCTTGTCGTTTTGAACAACCAGAACGGCAGCCCCAGGTTCGGTGGCAGAAAAGCGTTCATTTAAAATTTTGTCCAGATTATCAACCGTGCTTTGCGCGAAAGCAACAAATGAAAAAAGAACGAGAATGAGTGACAGGGTTTTACGGATCATAGAATTTATGGATTTGGGGTTAAGACGCACGAAGCACTATAAAGGTTTCAGATTATATAAATCAACGGACAGGCTTTAACACCACACCGTTGCGCACACCGGTATGTTTTCCTTTTTCGGCTGTAATCTGGCCGTTAACGATAATGTACTCAAATCCTTCCGAATAGGCATGCGGTTTTTCATAGGTAGCTCTGTCACCTACCTTATTTTCATCAAAAATTACAATATCCGCGGCCATGCCTTCGCGCAATAATCCGCGATCGCGCAGGTTAAATTTAGTAGCAGGCAGAGAAGTCATGCGCCTGATCGCTTCTTCCAGCCGGATGAGTTGGAGTTCACGTACATATTGACCGAGCACGCGTGCATTGGTTCCATAGGCGCGTGGGTGTGGCATGTTGGTACCGTACCGGTTAATACCGGCATCGGATGCAAACATGTTGAACGGGTATTGTAAAATCCTTCGCAAGTCTGCTTCATCCATACTGAAGTAAACCATTTGCACCCGGTCGGTGGAAGCAACCAACTCCAGGATTGTTTCTGCCTCTTCCATGGGTTTGGTTTTCCTTCCCTTTAATTTGTTTACATCCGTTATTGTTTTTCCGTTGTATGTGCTGTCGGGAGCATAGCGCGCAATCAAAGCATAGCTGTAATTCTTCAGCTTTTTACTTTTGAGTGTCTCGGTCATTTCCTTCTTGATCTTCTGTCGTGTGGCTTTGTCATTCAATCGCCACAGCACAGAATCTTTTCCGCCAGAGAAAACCCAACTGGGCACGGTAGTGCTTAACGTTGTGCTGCTGGCCACATAAGGATATTGATCGATGGTAACATCAACACCACGCAACCGCGCACGTTCAACCTGTTCCAGGGTGTGAACTGATCTTCCCCAGTTCGGTTTGTAGGTAACTTTAAAATGTGAAATCTCGACAGGCATACCAGCCACCTCCCCGATGGAGATAGCTTCCTCAATGGCTTGCGTAACCTGATCGCCTTCATTGCGGATATGCGAGGCATACACCCCACCAAATCGTGCTGCCGCTTTGGCCAGTCCAACTACTTCTTCGGTTTTGGAATAGGTGCCCGGCACATAAATCAAACCGGTGGATAATCCCACGGCACCATCCTGCATGGCCTTTTCCACCAATAACTCTATTGCTTTTTGTTCATCCGCTGTTGGGTCACGTTGATAATCGCCCAATACCGCACGCCTGACCGTGTTATGTCCGATAAGTGTGGCGATGTTGATAGAGGTTTTAACGCTATCGATTTTTCGAAAGTAGTCGGCAATATCCAACGAAGAAGATCCACAATTGCCGGTAACTACTGAGGTTACACCATCGAGAATAAAATTGCCTGCCGTTGGGATGCGGATTTCATTGCCTTCGATATGGGTGTGCACATCGATAAAGCCAGGAGAAACAACAAGTCCCTTTGCATCGAGAATAGTAGTGGCAGCAGCTTCTTTAAGATTACCGATAGTCGCAATCTTTCCATCCTTCACTCCCAGGTCGGCATAGAACCACGGGTTTCCGGTACCATCAATTATTTTTCCGTTGCGAATGATAAGATCAAAAGATTGACCAGTTGCTGCATACGAACAAACAATCAATAGAAAGATTATAATACCTGAACCCCATGGTGCTTGATCCATTTCACTTTTACTTTTTATCAGCAGCAATTCTTCCTTCGCGGTTAGCAATTTCCCAGGCTGTGTAGAAAATAAGCTGCGCGCGCTGGGTCATTAAATCAAATTCAATTTTATCAACTTCATCGCTGGGCTGGTGATAATCTTCGTGAATTCCATCAAAATAAAAAATGATGGGAATATTTTTCTTGGCGAAGTTCCAGTGATCAGAGCGGTAGTACAAACGTTCGGGGTGATTTTGATCATTGTAGGTATAATCAAAAATCAAGTTGCTGTATTTCTTATTCACTTCTTCACTAAGGCTGTGCAACTCACTTGAAAGTTTATCGGAGCCGATCACATACACATAAGGCGCACTATCTTTATGTTGCGGATCGCGCCTGCCCACCATATCAATGTTCAGGTTAACAACAGTTTTCTCCAACGGAAACACGGGGCTGTTATCGGCATAGAATTGTGAGCCCAGCAAACCCTCCTCTTCTCCGGTAACGGTCATGAACAAAATACTTCTGCGTGGACCCTTACCATCTTTCTTTGCCTGCGCAAAAGCCTTCGCCAGCGACATTACACTTACCGTTCCTGAGCCATCATCATCCGCACCATTATTAATTAAATCACCTTCACCGGATGAGCGCTTTCCGATGTGATCATAATGTGCTGTTATGACAAGCACTTCGTCTTTTTTATCAGTGCCCTCCAAAAAGCCAAGTACATTATCCGTCTTTATTTCTTTGTGCTTCTGTGCCACAGTGATGGCCAAGGTTGAAGGTTTTACTTTCGCTAATTTTTTATCATCAGCGGCCTTTTTTAATTTTTCTGGTGTCGACTTAAATATTTTTGCTGCAGCAGCAGGCGTTAACAAAAACAAACCCAGATTGGGTGTGGCTGCACTTTTCGTTAACGTCATGCGACCACCGGCAAACATGCGCAGCTGGCCGGCCATAGTTTTAAAATCCTCCTCGCTGTTCATTACCATCACCATCAGCTTAGCCTCTTTCTCTCGCAGTTTGGCCATTGCCGGGTTGTTTCGCAACGAAGCGTTGGCTTCCAAAAAAACAACAGCAGCTTTTCCTTTTACATCTACTTGCTTCAAATCATCTTCCGTTGCACGACCTGCGTAAACCAATGGCAACTCCAGCAATCCACCCGTGTCGCCTGATCCGAAATACACAAACTCTTCGTTTTCTTTGAGTGGTGCACCACCGGCATTAAGGGAAACTTGAGGAATGCCTGATGTGTAGAGCGTTACCGGTTGAAAATAACTTCCATTAACAGGGCCCTGCAAGCCGTGCTCTTCGAAATGAGCCGCAATAAAGGCTGCTGCCATCTTTTGACCACGCGAACCTGTTCTGCGTCCCTCCAGGGCATCGGAAGCTATGATGGTTAAATATTCTTTTAAATCGGCTGCCGTTACCAGTTGGCCGTACTTTTTGGCTACCGGATCCTGGGCTTGAACGCCCACAAAAACCACCGCCAGCCAAAACACTAAAAACTTGATTTTCATATTTCGTTAAGGATTAGAATTTTTCAAAGATAGGGATCGGTTCAGAATAGAAAAGCCTTGACATTCAGGCTTTAACAAAAAGGTTGCGGAGTGGTTAAATGGGATGATGGAAATCATAGGTGAGCGGTGTACAATTGTGTTCCGCCTGATTTACATTTGTGCAAAATTTTCCCTTCCGGGCGATTAGAAACCACGACTATGAATTTTAATACTACTTACGCTGAAAAATTTGAATACCGCCACAATGGCCCCAATCCACAGCAGATAGCCGAAATGCTTAAAACCGTAAAGGCTTCTTCTGTTGATCAATTGATAGAACAAACTGTGCCCACCAACATACGGTTGAAAAAACCTTTGAACCTGCCTACCGCCCAAACCGAACAGGCTTTTTTGAAGTCGTTCAAGGCATTGGCCGCTAAAAACAAGCTCTTTAAATCCTATATCGGCATGGGGTATTACAATACCTACACACCGAATGTCATCCTTCGCAATATTTTAGAAAATCCGGGATGGTACACGGCCTATACCCCCTACCAGGCTGAAATTGCTCAAGGCCGATTGGAGGCCCTGATCAACTACCAAACCATGGTGATTGACTTAACCGGCATGGAAATCGCAAACGCCTCGTTATTGGATGAAGGCACTGCTGCAGCAGAAGCCATGCATTTACTACACGCTTCATTAAAGCCAGCCAAAAAAAATGCACGTAAATTTTTTGTAGATCAAAATACATTCTCACAAACGCTTGATGTACTGAAAACCCGTTCAACTCCACTGGGTGTTGAACTTGTGATTGATGACCTTGCGAAGGTTGATATTACCGATCCGGATTTGTTTGCTGTATTTATTCAATACCCCGATAGCAACGGTGCCATTAAAGATCATTCGGCATTTATTCAGGCGGCACACGAAAATGATGTTTATGTAGCCGTGGCAACTGATCTGTTGGCGTTAACTTTATTGAAGTCACCAGGCGAAATGGGTGCTGATGTGGTGGTAGGATCTAGCCAGCGCTTTGGTGTACCCATGGGTTTTGGCGGACCACATGCCGCTTTCTTTGCTACAAAGGAAGACTTTAAACGCCAGATGCCCGGTAGAATCATTGGCGCCTCCATCGATGCACAAGGCAAACCTGCTTATCGCATGGCGTTGCAAACCCGCGAGCAACACATCCGCAGGGAAAAAGCCACTTCCAATATTTGTACAGCCCAGGTACTCCTTTCGGTAATGGCGGGTATGTATGCTGTTTATCATGGGCCGGAAGGATTAAAGAAAATTGCAGGTCGCGTTCATGCACTTACCAAAATGTTGTTTGATGGTTTACTCGCCATCGGACTTCAACCGGTTAGCAACAACTTTTTCGATACCCTTACCGTACCATGCCCGAACAAAAATGCTGTTGCTGAAGAGGCTGAAAAACGTGGTGTTAATCTTCGGTATTTTAACGAGAATCATGTTGGTATTTCTTTAGATGAAACTACAACCGTTGAAGATGTCAATGAATTGTTGGAAATTTTCCGTACCACTTCTCCCCTTTTACAGCATAAGCAAGTTAAGGATGCAGGAATACCTGCTACCCTGGTGCGCACCAGCGCGTTCATGACGCATCCGGTATTCAACACCTACTATGCCGAACATGAAATGCTGCGCTACATCAAGCGTTTAGAGAATAAAGACATTTCCATGGTACATTCCATGATTTCGTTGGGATCATGTACGATGAAACTCAACGCCACCACCGAAATGATTCCTGTTACCTGGCCAGAACTGGGGGGCTTGCATCCTTTTGCACCGGCCAATCAAACCCAAGGCTACCAGCAAATTTTAAATAACCTCGAAGTATGGTTAGCAGAGATTACCGGCTTTACCGGAGTGTCGCTTCAGCCCAACAGCGGGGCACAAGGTGAGTATGCCGGCCTGATGGTAATTCGCGCTTACCACCAGCACCGTGGTGACCATCACCGAAACATTGCATTGATTCCTGCCTCCGCACACGGAACAAACCCTGCCAGTGCCGTAATGGCCGGTATGGAGGTAGTGATCGTGAAATCAGATGCGGATGGAAAAATCGATGTAGCCGACCTGAAAGCAAAAGCAGCACAGCACAAAGAAAAACTTTCGTGCCTGATGGTAACCTATCCATCCACGCATGGTGTGTTTGAAGAAGCCATTACTGAAATCTGTGAAACCATTCATGCCAACGGTGGCCTGGTGTACATGGATGGCGCCAACATGAACGCACAGGTGGGCTTAACCTCACCGGCCAACATCGGTGCAGATGTGTGTCACCTTAACCTGCACAAAACATTTTGCATTCCGCATGGCGGAGGCGGCCCCGGCATGGGGCCCATTTGTGTAAACGATAAGTTAAAACCATTCCTTCCGGGACACGCCCTCGTGAAAACCGGTGGTGATCATGCCATCACGGCTGTATCCTCCGCACCCTGGGGAAGTGCAAGTATATTGGCTATTTCATATGCCTACATTGCCATGATGGGTGCTGAAGGGTTAACCAACGCAACCAAGATGGCCATACTAAACGCCAACTATATTAAAGAACGGCTGGAAGGTCACTATAAAATTTTATACACCGGCAGTAATGGCCGTTGTGCACATGAAATGATTGTAGATTGTCGTGATTTCAAAAAATCTGGTGTTGAGGTAGAGGACATTGCCAAACGCCTGATGGATTATGGCTTTCATGCTCCAACGGTTTCCTTCCCGGTGGCTGGAACGTTAATGATTGAACCCACTGAAAGCGAAACAAAAGATGAACTTGATCGCTTCTGTGATGCGCTGATCGAAATCAGAAATGAAATTCGTGAAGTGGAAGAAGGCAAAGCCGATAAGGAAAACAACGTGTTGAAGCACGCACCACACACTGCATCGGTAATAACTGCCGATGTTTGGGAACGTCCTTATAGCCGCCAAAAAGCTGCCTACCCGCTACCGTATGTTCGCGAAGCAAAAGTATGGCCAAGTGTTAGTCGTGTCGATAATGCTTATGGCGACCGAAATCTGGTGTGCAGTTGTTTGCCGGTTGAGCTTTATGAGCAATCGGAAGTTGCAGCGGTTTAAGCAATAGCTAACCACAAAGATCACAAAGAAGACACAAAGCCCACAAAGCAACTTCAATTCAAATCTATTTGTGATTTCTTTTTGAAAACTTGGTACACTTTGTGGTTTGCATTTTAAAATCATCTTATGAAAAAACTTCTGATCGCATTACTATTCTTTCAGGCAGGAGGTTTTGTTCATGCCCAAACAAAAAACAAATACCAGGGTTTTCCTTCTTTAATCTGGCCTAAGTTGTACGACATTCAGTATGAAAAAGCCTTTGATGATAACGGTGAATATGACAAACCTATATTCAGTGCTGCAGCCAAATCACTGGCTGGTAAAACTGTTGTGCTCCCCGGCTACATGGTACCGTTCGACAATGGAACAAAGGGCACTGTATTTATGCTTACGTCATTACCGTTAAACGCGTGCTTCTTTTGCGGAGTGGGTGGACCCGAATCGGTAGTGCAGGTATTTTTAAAAAGTACAATTACCTACACCGAAAAACCTATTGAAGTAAAGGGTATTTTACGGCTCAACGATAAAAATCCTGACCTGATGATTTACACCTTGGAGCAGGCTGAGTTTTTAGGCGTGATTGATTTTTAATTACGCGATCAGGTAGTAATAGCCAGCCAGAAAAATTATCAGCGCCAGCAACGCACCTACTACTACTTTTACTATAGCCGAATCAAAACGATCCGTTGATCGTGCAATTCGCTTGATACGCTCCCGCACAAAACTTCGCTTCTCTTTTTCAGATTCCATGAGCATATGTTAATTATGCCTTAATAAGTAAGTTGTACTGACCGTAACCCGATTCATAAAATTAAATCTATTTAAGCCCGTATTGATCGATAAGATACAATAATGCAGCCATGGATGCTGCACCTAACTCCAGCTCGCGTTTATCTACTTTATCAAATGTATCTTCTGATGTGTGGTGATAGTTAAAGTAACGTTGTGAGTCAGGTAAGAAACCCATAAGCGGAACACCTTGCGGTGCGAGCGGACTAATATCAGCACCACCGCCTTCCTGACTGAAATCAGAAAGTCCGTAAGGTTCCAGCAACGGTTTCCAGCTTCTTATTTTCTCCTTTGCCTTTGCATCGGATGGTAATGTAAAACCACGTGGGGTAAATCCACCTCGATCAGATTCCAGGGCTGCGATGTGCCTTTCATTTTTAAGTTTTGCCTGGTTGGCATATTCCACACCTCCGCGCAAACCGTTCTCTTCATTCATAAACATAACCGAACGAATGGTGCGTTTGGGTTTGTAACCCATGGCTTTATAAATGCGCAGTACTTCTATCGACTGCACACAGCCGGTGCCATCATCGTGCGCGCCTTGTCCTAAATCCCAACTGTCCAGGTGGCCGCCCACTACAATAATCTCATCCGGGTATTGTGTGCCGCGCAATTCGCCAACCACATTAAAAGATGGTGCATCGGGTAGCGTTTCACAGTGCGTTTCAAAATAGAATTTCAATTCTTTGTCATCCTTCAAGAGACTGCTCAACAACTCGGCATGGCGTGTAGCGATTGCAACAGCCGGAATTTTCGGAACATTCAAGGCATACCGTAACGAACCTGTGTGAGGATAATCTTCGAGGTTAACACCCATCGAACGAACAATCACACCAATGGCGCCAAGCTTAGCAGCCTCTGATGCACCGTTTGCACGCTGATCAACCGCTCCGCCATAGGAGCTGAACATTGGAATCACTTTTGGATCCATAGGCCGGTTAAAGAAGACAATCTTGCCTTTTATGCCTTTCTCACCAAGTTGCTTTAACTCATCCCAGCTTCTTACTTCCACCACATTGGCCAACATTCCGGTTGCTCCGGTTCCTACTGAACCCCCTAAGGCGCAGATGTTAACTTCTTCCGATCCCAATTTTTTTGAATTGACTATTCGCCCGATTTCCTTTTTGCCCCGAACCCAATGCGGTACCATTACCGGTTGCAGCCACACTGAATCAAAACCAAAGGCCTGCATCACCTGGCGGCTCCACTCAACTGCTGCCGCAGCCCCGGGTGAACCACTCAGGCGCGGACCAATTTTCGTGCACAAGTGTTCCAGCATTTCATACGACTGTCCCCGTGCCAATGCCTCATCGTAAATCTTTCTGATAAATTGCTCATCTGTTGATTGAGCCGGTAATTTCAGGTTTGTGGATAACAGCGCAACCAGTAAAAAATATCGCATACAATTTTCAAATTAATTCATTTTCAAATCTTCAAATCAACGAATTAGCTCATCAACAAATCAATCAATAAGCTTAGCGTCTTTAATAATATACATATGATGATCCGGATCAGATTCATTCAAGAATAGAATCCCTTCCAATACTATCTGACGGGTAACAAACTTGATATTCTGTTTGGTTTGCACCTCCACTACTGTTTCTGGTCCTGCGCCTCCACAAAAATAACATTGATTAAAAGGCAACGAAGAAAGCATATATTCATTCCTGCCACCCAGTTCGGCCATTGGTATCAGGTATCCTTTCACCCGAACTACTTTACCGTTGTAACTCCACAGCCGCTTGCTGAATTTTGGCGATTCAATTTCAAAACCGGTTTCGCGGCTCGGCTGGGTTTCAAAGCCGACTTCAGAAAGCACCTGCCAAACGTCAACCTCCTGGGCAAAGGAAACTGAGCTACAGAAAAGAAACAGAATGATAAGTTTATTGATCATTGCCATTACCTTTGAAATATACTTTGTTTCTTTCACTCCATGATTGAAAATTTACTTTTGGTACTGGCCGGCCTGATCGGTGGCTTTATTGCCGGACTCACCGGTATTGGCACAGGGTTCTTAATGGTGGCCGTTATTCCGCTGGTGTTGCAGCGGTTTGGTGTACCTGAACAGCATTATGTAAGTGTTACCATAGCCAACGCCATTTTTGCCACTATGGTTTCTTCGCTATCCAATGTAGTTACATCCTTAAGGCATAGGTCATTTTATCCTAAAGAAACCTTATGGACAGCCCTGGGCGCTGTATCATTTTCATTTGCAGTGTTTGAGCTTGTGGCTAAGAGTAGTTTCTACTCACGCGAATTATTTAATGGAGTCGTTGTGTTCTTCATGTTCATTATCATCATTCAAACATTTAAGAAGCTCAGGCTTTCCAGTGTGGGCGCAGAGCACGTTACCCGGCCAAAGCTGCTGGTAACAGGTAGTCTGGCCGGTTCGGCCGCGGCCCTCACCGGCTTGGGAGGCGGAACCCTCATTATACCCATGCTTAATTTATGGCAGCGAGTTGATATCCTGAAAGCCAAATCCATTTCGTTTGGTACCATTGCCGCGATAGCAGTGTGGCTAAGCATCAACAATCTTTTCTTTGAGCCGACATTCAATATACCCAATAGCCAAGGGCTTATTGTCTTTCCTATGATAATACCCATTGTAATCGGTGTAGTCATTGGTTCGCCATTAGGCGTAACACTTAGTCATAAAATATCAGCTCGGGCCGTGACTATTCTCTTTCTTATCGTGATCAGCCTGGTAGCCATTCAAAAAATTGCAGAACTGGTGTGGTTATAAAAATGTAACTTCAAACTGAAATCGGGAAAAGAACAATAAATTACTGACTTACGATGGCTTTTCTATTTGACTCCTTTACAAACTGGAAAAAATACGCAACCGACAACAACCTGTCGTTGGTACAAGTAGTGCTTGAGTATGAGCAAACACAAAAAGGACGATCGGAACAACAGATATGGGATGGCCTTGAAAAAGCCTGGACCGTAATGAAAGAAGCCGTAGTTACCGGGCTTACCGAAGACATGACTTCGCGTTCAGGCATGGTAAACAACGGGGCCAAGAAAGTGTACAACCATCCGCAAACCGTTCTTTCCAAAGAATTTCAAAACCTGATTTCACGCGCGCTGGCCGCGAAAGAAGTAAACTCGTGCATGGGGCGCGTGGTGGCCGCACCGACAGCGGGCGCGAGCGGCATTATGCCGGGCGTACTGTACACGTTGCAGGAAATTCACAGCGTTGACGATAAAAAAATTCTTGAGGCCATGTTGCTTGCTGCCGGTGTAGCGCTGATCATGGAACAGAAAGCCAGCATTGCCGGTGCCGTAGGCGGTTGCCAGGCAGAGACCGGCACGGCTGCCGCGATGGGCGCAGCCGCCATTGTATTTTGTTTGGGAGGCAACACCGACCAGATTTTTAATGCCGTGGCGATTACGGTGCAATGCATGTTAGGCCTTGTATGCGACCCCGTAGCCGGACTGGTTGAAGTGCCCTGCATTGTACGCAACGCCAGTGCCGCAGCCATTGCGTTTAGCTCCGCACAAATTGGGTTGGCCAATGTAAGCAGCGTAATACCCGTTGATGAGGTGATTGAAGCCATGGGCGAGATAGGCGCCAGCATGGAAACGCGCTACAAGGAAACAGCGTTGGGCGGACTTGCCGCCACCAAAACCGGGCAAGCCATTGCAAAAAAAGTATTGATTCACGATATTGAGATGTTGCCGGATGAGGAGGTGAAGTGATTAAAGTGCAAACAATGACTACAGCAATAACTAAACGGTGAGAATAAAGTACTTATTATTAATAATTTCTCTGTTTGCATTCGCTACTTCAAATGGACAAGTAGGTACAGAGTCCATTATACAAGAACTATCAGATATAAAAACACCGGAACAAGCGGAGTCTTATCTAAAAGCAAAAGAAAAACTTTTTAGAGGTCAATTGTATCAATACAATTCAAATGATACTAGTGAACTTGCCAATATGTTTCTATCAAAAGAAGCTGGAGATATTTTAGCATTTGAAAGCAATGACAGAAACAAGACTTTCATATTTAAAATACTTCAATTTGAAGATATTGAATTGTTGAGAGTCCAGTATATCTATTTCAACAATAATGAAATTGATATTCATAGAATTGACAGTTTAAGACAACTAATTTTAAATAAGCTGAACGGTGGAGAGTCATTTGACAACTTGGCAAAAATGTACTCGATGGACGGAAACGCAAAAAACGGTGGAGATTTAGGCTGGTTCGAAGAGGGTATGATGATGAATGAATTCGAAGATGCAATAAGAAAAAATGATTTTGGGGAAATATTTAAAGTGGACATTCCGAGTGAAAAATGGTATTATATAGTTAAGAATTCGTATAAACCGCTTAGGGGAAAAAGAGTAACAGCTATCTGCGTTGAAGTAAGCAATTAGAATTGATTCTCAGTCTTTGCCTTTGCTGGTGTTCTTCACCAACAAAGCATTTACTCACCAAACCTTGTTAGAGAAAAACTCCAATCAAGAGGGAGAAGATGGAGAATGAAGGCAGGTTCTACTTGTTCAGGAGACGATAATTAAAAAGGTCTAGTCCCAAATTGAGGACGAGTAAAATTTTACTAAATTTGAAAGTCATGAGAACAGAGACATACAACATTGACTTGGAATTCAGCCAAATCCTTAAGCTGGTTAAACAGTTATCGAAGAAGGAAAAACTGCGGCTATCAAAAGAGCTTGAGAAAGAGATCATTGATGCAAAGCTTACTGCACTACTAAAAGCTTTTAAAACAGATGACCTGGATCAGTCTACCATCGACAAGGAAGTTGAAAAGGTAAGAACTGAATTATATGCGCAGTCAAAAGCAAAGTAGGGTCATTGTTGATACCAATATTTGGATTAGCTTTTTAGTTGGTAAGGAGCTGCATAACCTAAAAGATCTGATCGTTAACGAAAAGGTAAAAATAATTATATCAGAACAACTGATCAGAGAATTGAAGCTTGTTACTTCTCGGACAAAACTAAAGAAGTATTTTGAGGAGGATAAAGTTTCAGATTTACTTTCACTTCTTGATATTATTGCTGAAAAAATCAGAATAGGAAAAATTGATCCGATCTGTCGGGACCCAAAAGACGATTTCTTGCTGGCACTGGCTAAAGAAAGCAAAGCAAACTATTTAATCACCGGAGATAAAGACTTGCTTCATATCAAAATTTATGGCCGCACAAAAATTGTAACAGCCAAGGAATTCAATGAAAAAATAACATAATCACATCTTAAGCGTAACAAATCAAACGCATTTCAGTCTTTGGTGAAAATTCCACTATGCTACGCAAAATCCTCAACTCCTTCGCCCTGGCCTTTGCCAACATCCGGTCGAACGTACTGCATACCTTCCTCTCGGTTTTGGGTATTGTCATTGGCGTAGCCGCGTTGGTTTCCATTCTTTCACTCATTGACGGCATGGAAGAATTTGCCCGCGACCAGATTTCGCAAACCACCTCCCTCAACGCCATCATCATCCAAACGGAAGCCTACAAACGGGTAAACGAAGTGCGCATCCGCAAAGACAGCATCAACATAATTGATTACGCCCGTTTCAAACAGCTTACTGAAAACCTGAGCAAGCCGGCTAAACCTCATATACGTTCCACATCTTCCGGAGAAGCAGGGCTTACATTGGGTAAAAAAATCGGAACACTGCTACTGGCCACCAGCGAAACACTTGAACCTACGTGTGTAGTCGCCACCGGCTCAACTTTTACAGAAAAAGATTTAACCGAAAAAAGAAATTATGCCGTAGTGAACCACGCGTTTCTAAACGCTGCTGAGTTGAATGAAACCACTGCGCTGGAAACCACCATCACCATTAACAACAAACCACACATCATAAAAGGCATACTCAAAGAAGATGCAGTAAACACACCGAAAATTTATTTTCCCATAACCACACTGAGTGAAACCGAACTGCAAGGCACACCACCGGAAATTATCCTGGAAGCCGAAAAGACGGAAGAAATTCCTGCACTGAAAACCGACATCAACACCTGGCTGGAAAAACACGATCCAGATGCCAAACAAAACTTCCGCATCATCACCAACGAGTTTCGCATTGAACAGGCCACCAAGGGGTTTTTGCTTTTCCGGGTGATCATGGGGTTGATCGTAGGCATTTCCGTTTTGGTGGGTGGCATTGGCGTAATGAATGTGCTGCTCATATCTGTAACGGAGCGCACGGCCGAGATCGGTATACGCAAAGCCACGGGCGCCAACAGGCGCGACATCATGTTGCTGTTTCTCTCCGAGTCGATTACCGTTTCGGCATTTGGCAGTTTTTTAGGATTGGTGCTGGGCGTGCTCGGCACCATGGTGATCATTCCCATCATCAAAGCCATTACCGAAGTACCGTTTCAGGCCGCATATACCTGGAACACGTTTTTGGTGATAACCGTACTCTCCATTTTGGTGGGCATCATCTTCGGTACCTACCCGGCCATTCGCGCTTCACGGTTAAATCCGGTGGAGGCGATCAGGCATGAGTAGCCCAAATCGGTTCATTTTTGTGATCCGGATGGGCAACCTAAACTTTTGTCAGCACTTGTCACAATACCCGTTGCACTTTTAACGTGTAAGGTATACGGTTATGACTGTCCTGCGCCTCAACCTGTTCTTGCTTTTGCTTACATGGCCCTTGTTGGCCACAGCCCAGTTCTTTTTGGAACCCGAATCACAGCAAGACTCCATCACCATCACCTACCGCGACCTCACCCTGAAAAAGAAAAACAAGCGTATCCCCGGCCGGCTGCACATCCGGTTTTCACCACAATCCGCCTGGGTGGTGGCCAATGATTTTGATAAGCTCCCCAAGTTCTTCAAGCGCTTTACGCTACAATCGGCCAATAAGCGTTACCGCTTCTCCCGTAAGGATATGCTGCCTGCCGTGCAGCCCACACTCGATGCACGGGTAGACGAACTAAAAGCTGACACAACATTTTTTACCAACCGGGTACGCAAAAAGCAATTGCTTCAATTTTACCCGCGCAACCGCGACAAGTTTTTTGCCGGTAGCGGAGGCGGCTTTTTCTTTAAACACAACTGGATACCGGTGTACACCGTATCGGAAGTGCTCACCGCACCCATAACCCTGAACGTATACGGCACCCTGTTCCGTAAAGCCCGGTACCGAACCGATAGGTTGCCCATGAGTTTTGCGCCCCGCCTGCCCGCCCTGGATACTACACCGTGCACACCGATAAACCGTTTTCACGAATTACGCAAGATGAACGGCTACGGCATCGATCGCTTCAAGTACCACCGTTATCGTGCACCCGACCGCGAACCTGTGCGCCACAGCGTTGAACTTTATTTTGATAAAAACAGCGTAACCCCTAAACCGGAAGACCTGAAACGGGTAATTGAATTCCTGCGCGAAAACAATTACAGCATCCTCAACGCCACCATCGAAGGGTATTCTTCCATGGAAGGCAGCGAAGAAAATAACTTGCGGTTGCAAAAGAAACGGGCCAATGTTCTGCTCGATGCCTTGCGTCAATACAACAGCGAACCCATTGTGTCGGATACGCTCATCATCATGTTTGGGTATGAATTGTTTCGGCAGTCAATAAAGAACACGCCTTATCAAGGACTCGATACCCTGAGCAATGAAGATTTACGCCTACGGTTAAATACCGATGCCGCATTACTTCAATCGGTAGAACCGTACCTGAGCCAACATCGAAAAGCATCGCTTAGGCTGGTGCTGGCAAAAAGGCTGGAAGGAGAAGATCTGTTTGCACGGGTAAAGCGCGATTTCACGTATTGGGAAAGGCAACTTGATCCGAAAGAAAGCAAGGGTGCATCACCGCCTGAAGTAGAGGCGCGTGTCATGGGCATCATTGCTTACCTGTTTGAGCTGATGGTGAACGATCAAATCACCTCGAAGGAGTATGCCGATGTAATCGATAATGCGGTAAACAACAACCTAACACGCATACTTTCTGTGTACCATGAAATCATTCTCTTCGAGCGAAGTAACCATCGCGATTCGTTGCTTTGGGATAAATATGCCAACGATAGAAAATTTAACGACTCATTTCTGGTGGCCCAATTAAACCTGATCGCGTTGATTCAACGGCCCGGTAACCTTCACATTCAATACGAAAAGTTCCGCAGGCAATTGGTAGACATACAAACTTACACCTTTGATTATGTAAAGAATGGTTGGCTGTCGTTGGAAGCGATGTGTGAGCTGGACTACCCGAACAGCCCCCGGTTTAGGAGCTACAAACTCAATCAGTTGTCGTTTTTGCAATACATGACACAGTTTGGTGATGTGCCTTGCGAAAAATTGGTGCTTACACGAAATGAAAAACCCAAGACGTATTCCGATGATTGGCTGGATGAACTGGCGGAAGATTACGGTGGCTCATTACAAGTATCCTTTCCGGATGGACGGTATCGGCCATCGTACGGCAAACCTGTTTACAGTCCCTTGTTGTTTTACCTGAAATTGCTTTTCGTTGCTAAGGAACCGAGCATCCGGCAGCACGTCATCAGCTCCGATAACCTGTACGAATTCGACTTATTGACATTGGTTCACTATAATGTTACAAACTGGGAACCGTTAGAAAACTATTTTCAGGATGCAGAAGTACAGTTGGAGGAAATGAACAAACTGGTGAGCTTGCTTAAAAAAATCAACAAGCGAATTTGTCCGGATCAGATTATTCAACTTTATCTGGATTACCACCTGAAGGCCTTGCAATACCTGAGTCTTTATTTCGAGCCGGGCAACTCCCGGCAAACCGAAATTGCACAACAATCCATGACATTTATTTCGCGGTACTACAGTCGGCATGCCGGCATAATCACGCCTCGGTTGTCGTTATACTTGCTCAATCAATTGAATGCCATGCACGACATGCCTGGTCGATACAGTGGAACGTGGTATGCCTGGAATTTACTGAAAAGTATTTCAGCCAGGCGCAACTTAACACCGGAGGAATCTTTATTGTTTCGAAAATACGAACGCTATTACACCAACGCTAAAAAATCAAAGCGGACAATAACGGATTCAACAACTTTCTAATCTCTTTCTAATCCATTAACTCCAACGAATACAGCAGAGACTGCGTATAATCATGGTATACATTAAATTTTTTCAGTATGAAAATCATACCGTATGTACTTATGATTGCCACGCTGGGTTCGTGCGCAGTCATCCGGCAAGGTGAAGTAGGTGTTAAACGCAAGTTCGGTAAACTGGAAGAACGAAGCTTGGGGCCTGGTATGTATTCCGTGAATCCATTCTTCGCACGTATGCTAAAAACCAGTGTACAAACCGAAAACCTGGAAGTACGACTTAGGCTACCCAGCAAAGAAGGCCTCACCATCAATTCAGAGATTTCCATTCTATACAGTGTTCAGAAAGACAAAGTGCCGCAAATTTTTACCGAGATCGGATTGGACTATGAAAACACCGCTATCCTTCCGGTGTTTCGCTCAGCTGCGGCAGATGTATCGGCCAATTTTATGGCCAAGGATATGCACTCCGGTCAACGTTCCGTAATTGAAGCCCAAATCAAAAAACGTATGGAGGATGTTCTGGTGGGCCGTGGCTTTACAATTGAACAGGTGCTCATGAAGAGTATTGAGCTACCCACCGAACTTTCGCGCGCCATTGAACGCAAGCTCGAAGCCGAACAGGAATCGCAACGCATGGAGTTTGTGTTGGATCGTGAGCGTAGGGAAGCCGAGCGTAGAAAAATTGAAGCCGAAGGCACACGCGATGCACAACAAATTCTTTCGCAAGGCTTAAGCAAGGAAATCATTGAGCTGCGCAGTATTGAAGCCTTTCGCGAGTTGGCCAACTCACCCAACACCAAGATTATTATAACGGATGGCAAAACGCCTTACCTGATACAGCCGAAAGATTAACATTTGATGTACAATAAACCGGGGTAATCAATTGATTGCCTCGGTTTATTTAATACTACAAAGAGGGACGCAGCATTTCCGGTATTACGGCCTCACCAAAACCATAAATAGCTACGGAAAATAGCACCGCAAAAAAAGAAGCACTCACCAACATATAAAATAATATTTTTTCCTTAGGCGCTCCAAAGCTTACCGCCAGTACAGTTCCGCCAATAGGTGTGAGCAAGAGAGGAGTTAACACCGCCACACCAATCAATCCAAAACGTTGCCATATACGCACCGCCCTCCGGTTACCCGGACTGAATTTTTTTCGGGTGGCTATCCATCGCTTCAGCACTTTAGCACGAAGCCAGTCACCAAAATAGGTAAAGGCTACTACGCTGGTCATTGTGCCGGCTATGGTTGTTAAAATAGTGGTGATGATATGCAACCCTAAACCGTAGCCTGCTATTGGCCCAATTACAAATTTGATGAGACATGAAAAATATACCGGCAAAGCCTTCAATAACTCCTCAGTCATATCAACAGTAATCAAACTTATTCAAACGACTCATCTATCAATCATTATATATTCAATTGAACATCATAGCTTCTCACCATAACATAAATCCCCTGCATCGCCTAAGCCAGGCACAATATACGATTGCGCGTTAAGCTTTTCATCCAGCGCACAGGTGTACACGGAATAGGGAAGTATAAGCTTTTCTTTAAGGTATGCGATACCTTCGGGTGCGGCCACCAGCGATGCAATATGAACATGCGCTGGTTTTCCATGTTTCATCAAAGCTTCTATCGATTTTACAAACGACTTTCCCGTAGCCAGCATCGGGTCAATCATAATTAATTGTTTACCCGAAAGATCGGGCGAAGCAAGATACTCTAAGTTGATGACAATGTCTTCTCCATTTTCCTTACGGTATGCCCCGATAAATCCACTGTCGGCTTGATTAAAAAAATGCTGAAAGCCCTGAAAGAATGGTAAGCCCGCCCGTAGTACAGGGATTAAGACAGGTTGGTCGCTCAATACCTGAACTACACTTTTACCAAGAGGAGTTTGAACCTCTTCTTGTTTGTACATCAGCTTTTTGGAGATTTCATAGGCGAGTATGGAGCCGAGTTTTTCAACATTACTTCTAAACCGAGTGCGATCTTGCTGAAGATTTTTATCACGCAATTCTTTCAACATACTGTTGGCAATGGAATTAGTCTGGTTTAAAATGAATGTCATGATGCTGGGCTTTTTTCCAACCAAAATTTAACGCTACTTTAACACAATAAGAAATCTAAGAAAGAACTTTAAACGATAGGATATTTTGCTCTAGGGCCGCATGGCCCCGTGTGCTTGGTCAACGCTGATTTCTATCCGCGCATACACCCGCCAGACCAAAGATAGAAATAGGCGTAGCCCAAGCACACTGAAAATAGTAGAGTAATGAAATTTTAACTTTATTAACCCATTCTAACTGAAGTAATAGTAATGTTGCATACCGAATACTATGCCGCGAAATAAAAAAATAGAATTTCCTGGAGAAAGTGACTTCAGGCTTCTCAAACAACTTTGCGAAGTACACGCCCCTTCAGGTGAAGAATTCGCGATGAAAGAATTTTTGTTGAGTCACATCAGTAAAGCAAAGAAATCGTGGAAAACCCAACCTGTTATTATTCATGGTGAAGATGAGTTTCAGGATTGCCTGCTGTTGAAATTCGGGAAGCCGCGTACGGCCATCTTTGCGCACCTGGATAGCATTGGGTTTACGGTTCGGTACTTCAATCAATTGTTACCCATTGGAAGTCCGGAGGCGGAAATGGGCACTAAACTCGTTGGGCATGATAGCAAAGGCCCGATTGAATGCGAGCTTGAATACGATAAGGAAAACCATGCATTCTATCGGTTTGGTCGTTCCATTGATCGCGGCACCTCTCTTACCTACAAAATTGATTTTAGGGAAACGAAACAATACATTCAATCCGCTTACCTCGATAACCGGCTTGGGGTTTACGTTGCCTTGAAGGTTGCCGAGACCTTGAAAGACGGTGTAATTGCTTTCAGCTGCTGGGAGGAGCATGGCGGAGGCTCTGTTCCATACCTTGCCAAATACATGCACGAGCAATGGGGCCTGCGGCAGGCCATTATCGCTGACATCACCTGGGTATCGGATGGTGTGGAGCCCGGCAAAGGCGCGGCCATCTCCATGCGCGACCGGAATATTCCCAGAAAAAAATTTGTGAATCGTATTATCGAGATCGCACAAAAAAATAAACTCGAATTTCAACTTGAAGTAGAGGGAATGGGCTCCAGTGATGGTCGTGAGTTGCAAACTTCAGCCTATCCGTTCGATTGGTGCTTTGTTGGCGCTCCCCAACAAAATCCGCACACTCCACACGAGCGCGTACACAAACACGACATCAAAAGCATGATTGCTTTGTATGAAAAACTGATGAAGGAGCTTTAGAAAGAAAACATTTCGCCCAATAGCGGTGAAACAAGTTGGCCTGAATATGAAGGAAGCAATTTGAAAACACCATCAGCAAAAGTATAACCGGTTGCCTGCCGCGTTTCCGGATCAATAATCCAGTATTCCTTTACTCCGAATTTTTCGTAGAGATCTTTCTTGCGTTTCGTATCGTGTGTGGGATTACCTTCAGAAAGAATTTCAATAATCAAATCGGGCACACCATGTACGTGGCCTTGAATGATGGACAGGTTTTCTTTGGCAATGAATAAAATATCAGGCTGAACAGCATTGGCATCATCATCGAGGTAAACATCGAATGGAGCAGTAAAAACTTCGCCCAAATCATGCTTCTCTATGAAGGCGTAAATTTGGCTAATAAGTCGGGTAATAATTCGCTGATGTTTTTCAACTGGTGAAGGGCTCATATACAGTATCCCGTTAATAAGTTCGGCTAGCGTACCTTCCGGAAGCATTTTGTATACTTCCATAATTGTTTTGGGCGGTCTTGTAATTGATTCGTGCATAGTTCAAATTTAAAGAAATTTCATCCATTGCCCTTATGAAAACATCCACTTCCCGCAGAAAATTCATTCAGACCACAGCCTTTGCCGGTGCTGCCTTTTCTATTCTTCCCTCCTCATCCCTGTTCGCACAGGACAAAACACAAAAAGTACGGCTCGGTTTTATTGGTGTAGGTCTACGCGGACAAAATCACCTTGATCTTGCTTTGCGCAGAAATGATGTTGAAGTAGTGGCCTTGTGCGACATTCAGCAACGTATGATGGATATGAGTTTGAACATGGTGCAGAAATCAGGCAAACCAAAACCTCAGGTAATCCTGGAAGGACCTTATGGATATCGGAAGATGCTGGAAAACAAAAACATCGATGCGGTGATTATCTCCACACCGTGGGAATGGCACACCGTTCAATGCCTCGATGCTATGAATGCAAAAAAATATGTGGGATGCGAAGTAATCACCGGAACAACCATTGAAGAATGCTGGGAATTAGTGCAAACATCTGAGCGCACCGGCATGCCGTTGATGATGCTGGAAAACGTTTGCTACAGGCGCGATGCAATGGCCGTGTTGAACATGGTACGACAAAATGTTTTTGGTGAATTGGTGCACTTACAAGGTGGCTACCAGCACGATTTACGGGAAGTAAAATTCAATGATGGTGTAAAACCGTATGGCGGTGGTGTAGAGTTTGGCGAAAAGGGATTTTCAGAAGCCCAGTGGCGCACGGAGCATTCCGTACACCGCAATGGCGATCTGTACCCTACCCATGGTATCGGGCCTATTGCCATGATGATCAACATCAATCGCGGAAACCGGTTTACGGAACTTGTTTCTTATTCATCAAAAGCCCGCGGTCTGCATGATTACGTTGTCAAAACAGCAGGCGAAAATCATCCTAATGCAAAAATAAATTTCAAATTGGGTGATGTGGTGACCACCATGATTAAATGTGCAAATGAAGAAACTATTTTACTGCAACACGATACAAATTTACCGCGACCTTATTCCATAGGTTTTCGTGTGCAAGGAACCAATGGCATCTGGATGGATGTAAACAAATCCATTTACATTGAAGGTCAGAGCAAACAAGCGCACCGCTGGGAAGACGCGCAACCCTGGCTGGATAAATACGATCACCCGCTGTGGAAAAAATACTCAAGCGATGCTGCTGGCGCAGGACATGGCGGCATGGACTGGTTTGTTTTAAATGCGTTTATCGAATCGGTAAAAAGAAAAACACTACCCCCTATGGATGTTTATGATGCGGTTGCGTGGAGCGCTATAACCCCACTGTCTGAAACATCCATTCGTTTGGGTGGAGAAACATTGGCCTTTCCTGATTTTACCAAAGGACAATGGATGCACCGTAAGAATACATTTGCGCTGGACGATTCCTATTGATATAAAAACGACTTATAGTTCTTTTGTTGATTCCTTTATCTTTGCAGCCTTTATAGGATTATGAAGATCAAAGACCTCACATTCAAAAAATTTATCAGCGAAGAAAAAATCAAAGGTAAAGTTACCGAACTGGCCGATGAGATTAATAAGGATTATACAAATCGCACTCCGTTATTTCTTCCTATTCTGAATGGATCATTCATTTTTGCCAGCGATCTGATTCGCGATATTACACTGGAGTGTCGTGTATCCTTTGTTAAACATTCATCCTATCAAGGCACCGCCAGTACTGGTCAGCTTAAAACCCTAATCGGCTTAAATGAAAGTATCTTCAACCAAGATATTCTCATCGTGGAAGATATTATGGACACCGGGTTAACCTTAAGTAAAGTAGTGGAGGAGCTCCGAAGTCTCGGCACTCGATCGGTAGAAGTAGTTACGCTGGTGCGCAAAGCCCCTGCCCGTCAGCATGCGGTTCAACCAAAATATGTTGGCTTCGATATCGAAGACGAATTTATTCTTGGCTACGGACTCGATTACGAAGGGCTTGGAAGAAACTTGAAAGATATTTATAAGCAAAGCAACACCTGACGATCAAATAAAGTGAGTTTTATGGGGTTTTCCCTCCTCCGCCCCATGCGCTCAGTCATCGGCTAATTAAGAATAGATCACTATCTTGCGAACCTTAAAATCAACTAAACCATGATTAATCTCGTTCTCTTTGGCCCACCTGGTGCAGGAAAAGGCACTCAAAGCGCCAAGCTTATCGATAAGTACCAACTCATCCACATCTCTACAGGTGATCTTTTTAGGAAGCATTTAAAAGAAGGTACTCCCCTCGGCAAGCTTGCACAGGAGTATATGAGCAAAGGAAACCTGGTTCCCGATCAGGTGGTGATTGACATGGTCGATGACAAAATCAAAACCAGCGGAAACATTAACGGAATTATTTTCGATGGCTTTCCACGAACTGTTAAACAAGCTGAAGCGCTCGATGCCTTGCTGACAAAAAACAATACCGGCATTACTGCGCTGGTAGAGTTGATGGTGAACGAAGAAGAGTTAAAGAAGCGCCTGGCCGAACGTGCGCACAAAGAGAATCGCCCCGATGATGCCAAGCCTGAAGTAATCGCAAACCGCATTGCTGTATATAAAGCCGAAACTGTACCCGTGGCGGAACACTATAAAAAACTCGGCAAATACTCCGCTGTTGTTGGCGTAGGTGATATTGAACAGATTTTCACCAACCTTTGTCGCGAAATAGATAATCATCTTTTATCGTAAGAAGACGTGTCGTCTCCCAATTTTATTGACCATGTAAAATTCTGCTCGCGCTCAGGTGCGGGTGGAGCAGGTTGCCTGCATTTCCATCGCGAAAAATTTGTGCCCAAAGGAGGTCCCGATGGTGGCGATGGCGGCCGTGGCGGCCACATCATTTTACGGGGCAATTCACAAATGTGGACACTCCTTCATTTAAAATTCAGAAAACATATCATAGCGCAATCGGGTACAGCCGGTGAATCACAAAACTGTACAGGTGCCGAAGGAAAAGATGAAATCATTGATGTACCGCTGGGCACGGTTGCGCGTGATGCCGAAACCGGAGAAGTACGTGTGGAGATTACCGAAGACGGGCAGGAATTTATTCTTACCCCTGGTGGTCGTGGTGGAAGAGGCAATCTGTATTTCGCAACATCAACCCGGCAAGCGCCAAACTTTGCACAACCCGGTGAGCCCGGTAAAGAAGAGTGGATTGTTCTTGAACTAAAACTTCTGGCCGATGTAGGATTAGTGGGTTTTCCGAATGCCGGAAAGTCAACGCTGCTCTCGGTGGTATCAGCTGCCAAACCCAAAATTGCCGACTACCCCTTTACAACCTTAACACCAAACCTGGGTGTGGTTTCCTATCGGGATGATAAATCTTTTGTGATGGCCGATATCCCCGGTATCATTGAAGGCGCTGCGGAAGGTCGTGGATTAGGTATTCGTTTTTTACGACACATAGAAAGAAATTCATTGTTGCTGTTTCTTGTACCTGCCGATGCAAAAGACATCAAACAGGAATTTGAAATATTGTTGAATGAATTGAGGAAGTATAATCCAGAGTTACTCGATAAAAAAAGAATTCTTGCCATCTCTAAATCAGATATGCTGGATGATGAGTTGATAACAGCCATTAAAAAAGAATTGCCAGCCGATATCCCTTATGTTTTTATCTCTTCTGTTACGAACAAAGGAATTACAGAGTTGAAGGATCTGATTTGGAGGAACCTCCATTAATTGTCATGGGTAATTGGTCATCTGTAACTATGCTCGACCCACTAATGACCAATAACCTGTAACTAATGACAATCGTTTACACTAATGTCACTCTGACACGCATAAGGCAATTGGCAGAATTATTGACAAATTGCGCTTGAATTTAACGTTAAGAGCTGTTTACCATGGAAAACAACCCGCAAACTGATCAGGATTTGCAAAATGAAGCTATACCCGAGCCTGCTGAGCTGGAAACACCAGAAGATTCACCCGAATCCTTTGAGACTCTAAATGGTTCAGATGAGCCTAAATTTCAGGCAGAATTAAGAAAGCTACAGGACGAATTGGCAGAAGCAAAAGATAAATATTTACGGCTCTACTCTGAGTTTGAAAACTTCAGGCGCAGAACCGCTAAAGAAAAAATGGAATTGATTCAAACCGCCAGCGAAAGTTTAATTGTTTCCTTGCTACCGGTTATTGATGATTTTGAGCGTGCCGAAAAAGCATTGATTGGAACAGAAAGTAAAGAGCTTGAAGGCTTTCAGCTGATCTATAACAAATTCAAAAAAACACTGGAACAAAAAGGCGTTAAAGTAATGGACATAAAAGCCGGCTCGGATTTTAATGCCGATGTTCATGAAGCCATTACGCAGGTCCCTGCACCGGAAGAAAAACTGAAAGGAAAAGTTATCGATGTTGTTGAGCAGGGCTATCTATTAAATGAAAAAGTAATCCGCTACGCCAAAGTAGTAGTGGGTCAATAAAGACTTGAGCATGGCAAAAAGAGATTACTACGAAATATTAGGCGTAAGCAAAGGCGCAACACCTGAGGAGATAAAGAAAGCGTATCGCAAGGTTGCTATTCAGTTTCACCCGGATAAAAATCCGGATAACAAAGAAGCAGAAGAAAAATTCAAGGAAGCTGCTGAAGCCTATGAAGTGCTAAGCGATGCCAACAAGCGCGCGCAGTATGATCGCTTTGGTCATTCGCGCGGCAATGGTGGGTTTGGCGGTGGTCACACCATGGATATGGAAGATATCTTCAGCCAGTTTGGAGACATCTTCGGTGGCGGTGGTAGTCCGTTCGATAGTTTTTTTGGTGGCGGTGGTGGCCGCAGGCGCCAACGTAAGGGATCAAACCTTCGCATTAAGCTGAAGCTTTCATTGGAGGAAATCGCTAACGGTACAGAAAAGAAAATCAAAGTAAACCGGTTAGTGCATGCCGAAGGTGTAACCTTCAAAACCTGTACAGCCTGTCAGGGCACCGGGCAAATGCGCAAAGTGGTGAACACCATGCTCGGTCAAATGGTATCCACTACTACCTGTTCGCAATGTAATGGCTCCGGTCAATTGCTTGATAAGCGACCTCCGGGTGTGGATAGCTCCGGATTAACATCAAAAGAAGAAGTTATCAGCATTAAAATTCCTGCCGGTGTTAGCGATGGCATGCAATTATCGATGTCAGGAAAGGGAAATGAAGCCCCTGGCGGAGGTATTGCCGGTGACTTGTTAATCCTGATTGAAGAGCAGGAAGACAAAGTGCTGAAACGCGATGGCAACAACCTGATATACGATTTATACATCAGTTTTATTGATGCAGCATTGGGCACCTCAGTTGAGGTCCCCTCTATTTCCGGAAAAGTAAAAATCAAGATCGATCCCGGAACACAAAGCGGTAAAATTCTTCGCCTACGCGGAAAAGGCATTAAGGACATCAATGGCTATGAAACAGGAGACCAATTGATTTACATAAATGTGTGGACCCCTAAAAGACTTTCATCCGAAGAAAAATCAATCCTGGAAAACCTTCGTCATTCGGCCAATTTTACCCCTCACCCGGATGCCTCAGACAAGGGATTTTTTGAAAAAATGAAGGAGTTTTTTCACTAATCGGTGAACCCAAATGGCCAAATTGCCGTAAAAGGCATTATTCACGCTGTTTTTTAACTATTTTCTAAATATTCTTACAAGCTGCAACCCTTGGGGCTGTGGCTCGTTTTATTCTGCATGCGGAGATTTTTAGGCCTTTCGGGGATTTTTATGCTTTTTTCAGGCCTGGCCATTGGCCAGATTAAAAAACAATTTTCGGTCGAAGACAATACCATCTGTGAAACCATTAAGCTTCAGATTAAGGCAAACAGTGGCAATTGTTTTATAAAACCCAGCCATAACCCCGAAGTACTAAACGTATTCAGTAACCAGGAACCAGGCGATTATTCCCACCACTTCAGAAAAGAAGTAAAGGGTAAAGTTTGTGATGTATTCCTTTCCCTTGAGGACGTAGGAAGCAAAGGTTTCAGCCAATCCATATCCTATAAGGTGTTCAGTTCAGAAAAACCAACATCGGATAAAATCTGGAAAATGTATCTGACTGATAACAAGCCCTATGATCTTGAATTTTCTTATGGACTGGGCAGCGCCAATATTGACCTTTCCGGATTAGCGGTAAAAAATCTAAAGATTAATACGGCCAGTGCTGATGTAACCGTTGGCTATTATAATGGCATAGATAACCTTGTAATCATGGACACCCTGGCCTTCAAAGTAGACCTTGGGTCAGTGAGTGCAAAGAATATAAGCCTGGCAAAAAGCAAGTACATAACAGCCGATGTTGGCCTCGGAAATATCATGCTTGATTTTAGTAGCGGTTCTGTTTCGGGCAACACCATTAAAGGAAGCGTTGGAGCCGGCAATCTTGTAATCCTCCTGCCCTTCACCGATCAAACTCCCGTTTCGGTTAAGATTAAAGAATCCTGGTTGTGCAGTGTGAAGATGCCACGGAGCTTCAAAAAGTTAAGCGATGGCAGCTATGCCAACGAAGCCTATCAAAAAGATTCAAAAAATGCCCTCAACTTCGATCTTGATGTGTCCATGGGCAATATTGTTTTCAAACACGTTAACCAGTAACACAAGGTTTTCTGTAATTCCTTTCTATCTTTTGACACTAATTTGTGTGTTAAAAAATAGAAACTCGTGGAAGCACTTACCGCCAAAAATGTAACCAAGCGTTATACACAGCATCTGGCGCTGGATGACGTATCGCTCACCATTCCTGAAAAAAGTATTTACGGCCTGTTGGGGCCCAACGGAGCGGGCAAAACAACGCTGATTCGTATCATTAATCAGATCATTGATGCCGACAGTGGAGACATCACCATCTTTAACGAAAAGCTTAGCGAAAAACATATTGGTACGATAGGCTACCTGCCAGAAGAGCGTGGGCTCTATAAGAAACTGAAAGTTGGTGAACAACTACTTTACCTGGCCCAGCTTAAAGGGATGAGTAAAGCGGAAGCATTAGACAAACTTAAAGTATGGCTCACCAAGTTTGAGATCAAAGACTGGTGGAATAAAAAAGTTGAAGACCTCAGTAAGGGCATGGCCCAAAAGGTGCAGTTTGTTAGCACCGTGTTGCATGAGCCCAAATTGATTATTCTGGATGAACCTTTTTCCGGTTTTGACCCGATCAATGCCCAACTCATCACCAATGAAATTCTGGAGATGCGCGAAAAGGGTTCTACCATTATTTTCTCCACACACCGTATGGAAACTGTTGAAGCCTTGTGTGATCATATTGCCTTAATAAACCGATCGAAAAAAATATTGGAGGGTCCAAAAAAGCAGATTAAAGATGCCTACAAAACCAATACTTTTTCAGTGGAGCATCGCGGCAGCATTCAGCTGCCTGCCGAAAAATATGATTTACTTGAGCAACGAAACCCGGAAGATAGTTTTTACCACTCCACTGTTCGCATTCGCGGAACCGGAACACCGAATCAATTAATCCGCGACCTGGTGGAAATAACGGAAGTTCATGGATTTACAGAAAAAGTACCTACCATGAGCGAAATATTTATCAGCCTGGTAAAAGAAGATCCATCCCTCTAAAACTTACAACGACAACACTATGAATAAGATATGGTTAATCATGCAGCGTGAATTTCTGAATCGGGTTCAGAAAAAATCCTTCCTTATCGCTACCATCCTCGTACCACTCATTTTCCCGGCCGTAATTGCCGTAATGGGATATATTTTAATGAAGCAGGAAGAGACAGCTGGTAAAACAGTGGTTGAGGTGCTTGATGAAAGTGGTAAGATAAAATTTGAAAATACCAATAAGTTTGAGTTCATCCCGCTATCAGGAGGTTTAGATCAGGCTAAAACAACCTTCAATCAATCTTCACATTTTGCATTACTGTACATTCCTCCCTTTGAACTTGCCAAACCCGAAGGAATAACATTGTACACCAAGGAAAACCCTGGTGTCCGAAAAATGGGAGATCTGGAAAGCATGCTTGAACGATATATCCACGATCTTAAACTTGAACAATTCAATATCGATAAAGAAACTATAAAGAGTCTGAAGACTTCCGTTAACCTGAAATCAATAAATCTGAGTGAAGGCGGAGTGGAGAAGGACAGTAATACCGGTATGCTTTACATTCTCGGGTTTGCTCTTGGCGTATTGATTTACATGTTTGTGTTGATTTATGGCATGCAAATTATGTTAGGAGTAATTGAAGAAAAAACCAGCAAAATTGTTGAAGTTATTGTCTCTTCAGTTAAACCATTCCAGTTGATGATGGGGAAAATACTGGGTATTGCTTCCGTAGGATTACTTCAATTTACGATCTGGGTGATATTGATCAGTGTTTTGTCAACAGTAACACTTAGTCTGTTTGGCCTGAACAACCCACAAGAGCAGGCTATGGAACAAGTAATGCAACAGGTTGATGATCCTGAAGTGGCTGAAGCCATGCAGAGCAATCAGAAAATTATGAATGTGCTTAAATCGGTAAATGAAATACCCTTTGGGTACATTGTATTCAACTTTGCGTTTTACTTTTTGGGTGGATACTTATTATACGGGGCCTTATTTGCAGCGGTTGGTTCAGCCGTTGATTCACAACAGGAAGCACAGCAATTCACCTTTCCAATAACGCTTCCACTTATCATTGCCTATTTCGGATTATTTATGTTCATCCTGAACGATCCGCACAGCACAGCCAGTTTTTGGTTCTCGATAATACCCTTTACATCACCCGTTGCCATGGTAGGCCGTTTAGGCTATGACCCTCCACTCTGGCAGCTTATTCTTTCGCAGGTATTACTTATAGGAGGCTTCATTTTAACTACCTGGATTGCTGGAAGGATTTACAGGGTGGGCATTCTTATGCACGGCACAAAGGTGAACTATAAAGTTTTAGCCAAGTGGTTTATGATGAAAGGCTGATAGCCCACTCATACAACTTATGAAATACTAGCGGGTGCCGGGCATCCGCTATTTTTGTTTAATTTTCATCACCAATGGCCAGGCGATCTTCCATTCCTTCATCAGAATTCTATGAAAGCAATACCAACGTGAAGTGGATTGTGTTGGTGGCCTCTGTGCTGATTAGTGTGGGCTCTATTTACTATACAAAAATTTTGGTTGACCAGTTGAAGAGTCGTGAACGGCAACAGGTTGAACTATTTGCACGCGCCATTGAATACACCCTGAGCAATGAGGCTGAAAACCTCCTGTTTGTAACGGATGAAATTATCTTCAAGAACAACTCCATCCCAACCATATACATTACCGGAGAAAATAGCTACCAGTACCGGAACATCGATATTAATGAATCATGGCCGGCAAAAAGAAAAGAAGAGTTCCTGCTTAAGCAGGTAGAAGAAATGAAGGCTTCGTATGATCCAATTGAGATGACCTACCGAAACGAGGCGGGCGATGTGGAAATATTAGGCTATGTGTACTATAAGAATTCTTTTTTACTCACCCAGTTGATTCTCTATCCATACTTGCAGCTTTCTGTTATTGCCATTTTTGCTTTCATCGCCTACCTGGCATTCAACTATTCAAAAGCTGCCGAACAAAACCGGGTTTGGGTGGGGTTGGCAAAAGAAACCGCACACCAACTGGGTACGCCAATTTCATCACTCATGGCATGGATAGAAGTTTTACGGGATGATCCTACCCTGAAACAAAAGGAAATTATTTCAGAGTTAGAAAAAGATATTAAAAAACTAACCATAGTAACGGAACGATTCTCCAGCATTGGTTCGGTGCCGGTATTGAAACCCGAAAATGTGGTTTCGTTGGTAAACAATGTTGTGCACTACCTGCGTCCGCGGATTTCGTCAAAAATAAGCATAGAGGTGTTTACACTTTCCGATAACATTCCCGTTATGGTTCATGCTCCGCTATTTGAGTGGGTACTGGAAAACCTTTGTAAGAATGCTGTTGATGCCATTGGCTCTTCCGGTTCCATTGCCATTAAAATTCTCAGGGGCAGTGATTCAAAAGTTTTTATTGACGTTTCGGATACCGGAAAGGGCATACCACGCTCAAAAATTTCCATGGTATTCCGGCCGGGGTTCACAACGAAAAAACGTGGGTGGGGACTGGGGCTTGCCCTGGCGAAAAGAATCATTGAAGCCTATCACAACGGAAAAATATTTGTACGGACTTCCGATGAAAATCAGGGCACCACTTTTCGGATATCCCTGAATGCCATAACGGGCGAAAGTCAGTTAGAAAATTGATGGCAAAAAACGCCCTTTGCCGAATAAAAATGGGCTTTCTCAGGGTTAATGACCAATCTTTCCTTGTCTTAATAATTCGCGAAGCGGGCTTTGTTCTTCCTACCGTAAACGCTACTTTTGCGAGCGAATTTTTAAAGGTCAAACGCTTAATAATTAATCCTAAAACATGGCAAATATTGGTAAAGTAACCCAGGTAATCGGCCCCGTAGTTGACGTAGCCTTTGATGAACCGGGTTCAAAACTCCCGAACATTCTTGATTCCCTAGAAGTAACCAAATCTGACGGCACTAAAATCGTTTTAGAGTGTCAGCAACACCTCGGTGAAGACCGGGTAAGGACTATCGCCATGGATGGTACAGAAGGGTTAGTTCGTGGCATGAAAGTATTAGATACAGGTAGTCCAATTGAAATGCCTATAGGTGATGATATTAAAGGTCGTCTTTTCAATGTAGTGGGTGAGGCTATTGATGGTATTAAGCAGCCTAAAGGAGACAAAAAACTTCCTATTCACCGCTCGGCCCCTGCCTACGAAGACTTATCAACTTCAACTGAAGTACTCTATACCGGTATTAAGGTAATTGACTTAATTGAGCCTTATGCAAAGGGTGGTAAAATCGGATTATTTGGTGGTGCCGGTGTAGGAAAAACTGTATTGATTCAGGAATTGATTAACAACATCGCCAAGGCATACTCAGGTCTTTCTGTATTTGCCGGTGTAGGTGAGCGTACACGTGAAGGTAACGACTTACTTCGCGAAATGATTGAAGCGGGTATTGTGAATTACGGTGAAGACTTTTTGAAATCTCTACACGCTGGCGGATGGGATTTATCCAAAGTAAAAGATGCTGACCTTTTGGATTCAAAGGCAACATTCGTGTTTGGTCAGATGAATGAACCTCCCGGAGCACGCGCACGTGTGGCCTTGTCAGGTCTTACGGTAGCAGAATATTTCCGTGATGGCGATGGCACCGGTAAGGGTCGTGATATTCTTTTCTTCATTGACAATATTTTCCGCTTTACACAGGCAGGATCTGAAGTATCAGCGTTGTTAGGACGTATGCCTTCTGCAGTAGGTTACCAACCAACATTGGCCACCGAAATGGGTGCCATGCAGGAACGTATTACCTCCACTAAAAATGGTTCCATCACTTCGGTACAGGCTGTTTACGTACCTGCCGATGACTTAACTGACCCGGCACCTGCAACAACATTTGCTCACTTAGATGCTACCACCGTATTGAGCCGTAAAATTGCAGAGCTTGGAATCTATCCTGCGGTAGATCCACTGGATTCAACTTCACGTATTCTTCGGGCCGATATTGTAGGTGATGAGCATTATAACTGTGCACAACGGGTTAAAGCCATCTTACAACGCTATAAAGAACTTCAGGATATCATTGCAATCCTTGGTATGGATGAACTTTCAGATGAAGATAAGCAGGTAGTACACCGTGCAAGACGTGTGCAACGATTCTTATCACAACCTTTCCACGTTGCTGAAGCCTTTACCGGATTAAAGGGTGCGCTTGTGGATATTAAAGACACGATTAAAGGTTTCAACGCTATTATGGATGGTGAATATGATCACCTTCCTGAAATGGCCTTTAACCTGGTGGGAAGCATTGAAGATGCGGTGGCAAAAGGAGAAAAGATGATGGCCGAAGCCAAAGGATAATTAGTCAATGAGCTGATTTGAAAATTTGGTAATGTGAGTTCTTAAATTTTCAAATCGATCAATTTTCAAATCGATATTATGCATTTAGAAATACTGACACCGGAAAAGAAAATTTTTGAAGGCGATGTGAGCATTGCAACCTTCCCAGGGGCCGATGGTTCATTTCAAATCATGGATAACCACGCACCGCTCATCAGTCTCCTTACTGAAGGAGCCGTTGAGTACAGGGACAAGAGTTCCGTTCAAAACATACAAATTACTGGTGGGGTTGTTGAGGTGTTGAAAAATAAAGTGATCCTGTTAGCGGATGGTGTCGTTGATTAAATCCATTTCGCTTGTATCCATAAAAAAGGCTGCCCGAAAAGAGCAGCCTTTTTTGATTGGTTGAAGTGCCCCTAAATTATCATTGACGTACGAGCCACTTAATAAAAAAGATGACTGCAATAATCCAGGCTACTGCACTGATTACCCAGAATACATCACCGCCAATAATAGCGGCAACAATACCAACAGCTCCGAAAATAGCAGCAAACTTTAAATCTTTATCCATAGCCTTGGCCATTTCTGAAGCCTTGTCGTGATCACCGGCCTTTACAGCCTTTACATAGGATTTAATAGATTTCACTGCTTCCTTTTTAAGCTCTCTCTTCTCACCCTTAGTGAGCGTTGATGAATTTTTAACCAAACTATTTTGGATTGATGTTCCCTCCTTTACTTCGGCTAAATAAATAGTTTCTGTTGTTGTGCTGGCTAACAATTCTTCATCCTGAATAGCAAATGAAACTTCTTCAACTTGATACTTAGAAACTTCTGAATTCGTCACTTTTGGTTTCTTACCACTGTTATAATCGTAGTGATCAAAGTGGTAAGCATACTTAGGTGATGAGCACGATACCAGCAGTGCTATCGCACAAAAAAGTAAAAGATAATTTTTCATAGTGAGTTTGGTTTATTTTTTCTGTTGTCTCGTGTTGAAAATATTCTGCTAAAAAAACGTTTTTCAAAATCCCAAAAAAACCTGAACTGTCCGAACACAAATCCATAAAACAACAAAAAAACATTATAGACCGGCAAAATCAGGATAAAATAAGTGATGGTTGCCCATACTGGCTTTTCCCCGTCAGGGAACCAATACGCAAACAATGGTCGCTTTATCAGCAAAACCGTTGTACCTGTACAGGCAAAAACAATTAACACAAGTACTACCTGCCCGGTGCTTTTCAGGTTCCAACGACTTTTCAACTTTTCAATCCACTGTGCCATAGCTACTCTTCAAAGTCAGCAAAGTTAGACCATAAGCCTGTATCTGGAAGTGGTGCTGTAATTTTTACCAGTTCTTTTTTCACCGGGTGAACAAAGGATAGCGAGCGTGCATGCAGACAAATGTTCTCATCCTCATTAGGTTGCGGATAGCCGTACTTCACATCACCAACAATCGGACAACCTATGCTAGCCAGTTGAACCCGTATCTGATGGGGCCGGCCGGTTATCGGTTTAATTTCCAACAGGAAAGCATCGTGCGCGTGACCAATAACTTTATAAGACAACTCTGAACGCAACGCATTTTCGGTTTCGCGGATAAAACTCGTTGTTTTGTTTTTCTTTTCATCCTTTCTGAGCCAATGAACTAACGTGTCTTCCGATTTTTGCGGCTTCTTCCCAACAATAGCCCAATAAACCTTTTCGGTATCCCGATCACGAAAGAGGGCATTCATGCGCTCCAGTGCTTTTGAAGTACGGGCAAAAACCACCACACCGCTTACAGGCCGGTCAAGACGATGAACAACACCCATAAAAACTTCACCGGGCTTTTGGTACTTCTCTTTCACATACCGCTTAGCCGATTCAACCAGTGGCTCATCACCGGTGGCATCGCCCTGCACCAACATACCTGCAGGTTTATTGATGATTAACAGGTGATTGTCCTCATACAATATATTCCATGTTCGTTTGCCCATTGCCCAAAGATATTCATAAGGATTATTTAATTTCGACAAACCATTAAACCATCATGACCACACGAATTGCGATTGTTATACTCGCCTCCCTCCTCTTTACCTGCAATAAACCCACATCATTAGAATTGCTTAAGCAGCAAATAGAAAACGAATTAGCCTCCGTAGAAGGCACTTTTGCAGTTGCTTTCAAAGATTTACAAACAGGCGACACGTTATTGCTGAATGAGCATGAAGTGTTCCATGCCGCCAGCACCATGAAAACCCCGGTGATGATGGAGGTGTACAAACAAGCCGAAGCTGGCAACTTATCACTAACTGATTCTATTGTAGTCAAAAATGAATTCCACAGCATTGTCGATGGAAGCACCTATCAACTCGATTTAGGGGACGATAGTGAACAGGATTTATATACGGCCGTTGGCCGGAAAAGTACCCTGGCAGCTCTTATGTATGATATGATTATTGTGAGTTCAAACCTGGCTACCAACATTGTGATTGAATTGGTGGACGCAAAAAAAGTCACGCAAACCATGCGCGACATGGGAGCAAAGGATATTCAGGTGTTAAGAGGGGTAGAAGACTCAAAAGCATTTGAACTGGGCATGAACAATACAACAACAGCCTACGATTTGATGATTATTTTTGAGCAAATTGGAAAGGGAACTGCCGTAAGTAAAGAAGCCTCAGATGATATGATCAGGATTTTACTGGATCAGAAATTCAATGAAATGATCCCCGCCCAACTGCCGGAAAACGTAAAGGTTGCCCATAAAACCGGTTCCATTACCGGTGTGCGTCATGATTCCGGAATAATATTTCTACCCGATGGCAAAAAATATGTGTTGGTGCTGCTTTCCAAAAATATGAGCAACCCGGATGCCGGTGTTGAGGCTATGGCCAAAGTATCAAAATTGATTTACGATTACGTAACACGTTAATCGCAATCAATCTTTAAATTCTGATGTGAAGTGAAAACTGATCTCCGGAAAATTCTCCTGCACCATCTGCAACCAGCCTTTTGATTCGGCCATAAACACCAACTTACCATCCTTATCTCGAGCAATGTGGCGTTGCTTCGAGGCAATGAATTCATCCAGCTTCTTCGGGTCTTTACTGCTGATCCAGCATGCCTTGTAAATATTTTGCGGTACAAACTGTACCGTGGCCCCGTATTCGTTCTTTAATCGAAATTGAATCACTTCAAATTGAAGCGCACCCACAACACCTACGGCTTTACGATTGCCTAACTCATAGGTGAATAGTTGAGCAACCCCTTCTTCCATTAATTGAAGCAAGCCCTTATCCAATTGCTTGGTTTTCATAGCATCCAGGTTTTGGACTTCTTTAAAAATCTCAGGGGAGAAACTGGGGATACCGGTATACATCAACTTCTCACCTTCAGTAAGGGTATCACCGATCTTTAAATTACCGGTATCAAAAAGGCCAACAATATCTCCCGGCCAGGCTTCATCAACCGTTTCACGATCCTGCGCCATAAAAGCAGTAACATTTGAAAATCGTATGCCTTTATCCTGCCGAACGTGGAAATAGTTGTTCCCTCGTTCAAACTTGCCAGAACAAACTCGCATAAACGCAATGCGGTTACGATGCTTGGGATCCATATTGGCATGAATCTTAAATACAAATCCGGTGAATTTCCTTTCGTCTGGTTCAACAACGCGAAGTGTGGTTTCGCGATGAATGGGCGGTGGAGCAATGCGGATAAATGTATCCAGCAACTCTTTCACCCCGAAATTATTTACGGCACTGCCAAAGAATACCGGTGCAACCTTGCCACTTAAATAATCCTGAATATCAAAATCAGGATAGACACCTTCAATTAATTCCACATCGTGTCGTAATTGTTTGGCGTTATTCTCCCCAACCAGGTTATCCAATTCAACACCTTGAATATCTTTTAACTCAATACCCTCTTCAACTTTGATTTTGCTTGGGGTAAATAAATGCAAACTCTTTTCATACAAACTATACACGCCTTTAAAGGTTTTCCCCATGCTGATAGGCCAGCTTAACGGACGTACTTTGATACTGAGTTTTTCTTCAATCTCATCCAGCAAATCAAACGGATCGCGTCCTTCCCGATCGAGTTTGTTGATAAAACATATTACCGGGGTATTGCGCATCCGGCAAACCTCCATCAGCTTTTCAGTCTGTATCTCCACACCTTTCACGCAGTCGATTACCATAATTACGCTATCCACGGCAGTAAGAGTACGATAAGTATCTTCTGCAAAATCCTGGTGACCCGGTGTATCCAGCAGGTTAATCTTTACATCCTTATAGTTAAAGCCCATCACAGAAGTTGCCACCGATATACCCCGCTGCTTTTCAATCTCCATCCAGTCGCTTCGGGCATGGTCTTTTATTTTGGATGATTTTACTGCTCCGGCCTTTTGGATCGCTCCGCCAAAAAGCAATAATTTCTCTGTTAGAGTAGTTTTTCCTGCATCCGGGTGACTAATGATGCCAAACGTTCTGCGCTTCTGTATTTCTTGCTCCAGTGTCATTCGCTAATAAAAACAATACGATTTTTCGGGCGCAAAGGTAAGAAAAATGTATCCGGTAGAGTGACCAGAAAAAAGTAATTGCCGGTTATGCAGTTATAAATTCAATTTGAAATCATCCAGATCTATATCGTCTGCTCCTTTCTGATCAAATGGAAACTCAATCAAACGTTGAAAATTAAACAGCGTTATCAATATAAGTGAGCTGAATGCTGCTGCAAAGTATATGGCCCAGTCTGACAACTGGTTGTTAAACTCATACACCATCATCGGTGCCTGAAGCACGGCATATACGTGTATGAAGCTTAAGGAATAGAAGCGGAGACCGGCCATTGTTCTGTGTTCAATGAGGCTGAGCAAAAAAGTTGCTCCATTTACCGCCTCCTTCAGGTAGCGGATAATGCGCACTACAATCCTACCGGAAATGAATTCACGATTGCTCTGCACAAATTTCATCACATCATCAAAAGCTTCCTGAAACTGTTTCATATCACCATTAGACTCTCTCAGTTGGGTGAACAATTGATCAGTGACCTTATTTAAAATTTTTTTTGCGTCTTCCTTCGCTGCTGGTACTAATTTCTCCTCACCCTGTAACGAGTAATGGATAGCGATCATACCTGCCCTGAATAAACTCAAATATTCTAATGCTTTTTCTCTTCGCTTGAATGCTGTTTGAATGGAGGTGGCTAATGGAAAAGCGATTGCCAAACCAAATAATACAACATCAAAATGAAGCTTGAAATCAAATCGTAACGACCAGTAACACGAGATTAAGGCAATTGTGATAACTAGGATTGTTCTGCCGTTTATGTACTGTAAAATTTTCATCACAAAGAAGTATGAACCAATAGAACTAGTACAATCAAATATATTGAAAGAGTTATGTGGTAGTGGTGACGTAAATCAGGAAAATCATGTGCGAATTGACATTTCCTAACTAAGCTACCTAATGCTTAATTCCATAAGTTGACCATCGTAGTTAAACACACCAAAAATTGTATTGAAGACCAATAGTGCACCCTATTAATACTTAAAATATAGCCTTTTCTGCCATTGTGTCACCATTTCACCACTAAAAACCCACTGGCATAGCCATTGATAAGCCTTAATCGTCTTTAGAATCTGAATCTTAAAATATAACATATCATGGGAAAAATTATTGGAATTGACTTGGGTACTACCAACTCCTGCGTATCCGTAATGGAGGGTAATGAGCCCGTTGTTATACCCAACAGCGAAGGCCGTAGAACCACCCCTTCTATTGTAGCCTTTCTGGATGGCGGTAAAGGTGAGCGCAAAGTGGGTGATCCTGCCAAGCGTCAGTCCATTACCAATCCGAAAAATACCGTATCGTCCATAAAGCGATTTATGGGTAAAAAATTCGCAGATGTTGCGGAAGAGAAGAAAATAATATCCTACCAGGTTGAAAGCGGAAATAATGACACCGTGCGTGTTCGCATTGGTGACCGTCTTTATACCCCACAGGAAATTTCCGCAATGATTCTTCAAAAAATGAAGAGCACTGCCGAAGATTATCTAGGTACTACCGTAAGTGAAGCGGTTATTACCGTACCTGCTTATTTCAACGATGCCGAGCGTCAGGCTACGAAGGAGGCTGGTCAGATTGCCGGTCTTGATGTAAAGCGTATCATCAACGAACCTACGGCTGCAGCATTGGCGTACGGCCTGGATAAGAAAAATAAAGACATGAAGATTGCGGTGTACGACCTGGGTGGTGGTACATTCGATATCTCCATTCTTGAATTAGGTGATGGTGTGTTTGAAGTTAAATCTACCAATGGTGACGTTCACCTGGGAGGTGATGACTTTGACATGAAAATCATTAACTGGCTGGCCGATGAATTCAAGGCAGAACGTAACATTGACTTACGTAAAGATCCGATGGCATTACAACGCTTGAAAGAAGCTGCTGAGAAGGCCAAGATTGAATTGTCAAGCTCACAAGAAACTGAAATTAACCTGCCCTATATTACCTCCATTGATGGTGTTCCTGAACACCTGGTGAAGAAAATTACCCGCGCCAAGTTTGAGCAATTAGTTGATGACCTGGTGCGCAGAACATTGGAGCCTTGCCGCAAAGCAGTAGAAGATGCCGGCATTTCTGTCGGGCAGATTGATGAAGTGATTCTGGTTGGAGGTTCAACCCGTATTCCACGCATTCAGGAAGAAGTGGAAAAATTCTTTGGCAAGAAACCATCCAAAGGCGTTAACCCCGATGAAGTAGTCGCTGTTGGAGCCGCAATTCAGGGGGGTGTATTAACCGGTGAGGTGAAAGACGTGCTGTTGCTGGATGTTACCCCGCTTTCATTGGGTATTGAAACATTAGGTGGTGTGTTCACCAAACTAATCGAAAGTAACACAACCATACCTTCTAAAAAATCGGAAGTATTCTCTACAGCCGCTGATAACCAGCCTTCTGTTGAAATACACGTACTGCAAGGTGAGCGTCCTATGGCGAAAGATAACCGCACCATTGGCCGCTTCCATCTCGATGGCATTCCTCCGGCACCACGTGGCATCCCTCAGGTTGAAGTAACCTTTGATATTGATGCGAACGGCATTCTCCACGTGTCAGCTAAGGATAAGGGCACCGGTAAAGAGCAGAAAATACGCATTGAAGCCTCCAGCGGATTGACGGAAGCTGAAATAAATAAAATGAAGCAGGAAGCTCAGGCCAATGCTGATACAGACAAGCAAGCCAGGGAACGCGTTGAAAAGATCAACCAGGCCGATTCACTGATTTTCCAAACAGAAAAGCAACTGAAAGAGTATGGCGATAAGCTTTCCGATGGAAATAAGAGTGCTATTAGTAGTGCCCTTGATAAGCTTAGAGAAGCACACAAGAGCCAGGATATAACCGCTATCGAAACGGCCATGGCAGCCCTCAATGGCGCCTGGCAGGCTGCTTCGCAAGAGATTTATCAGGCTCAGCAGAGTGCCGGTCCACAGCCAGGAGCTAATGCCGGAGCCTCCGGTACCTCAACTGATACCAACAATGTATCGGATGTAGAGTACGAAGAAGTAAACGACAAGAAGTAGTAATATCTACCTTTCTTGTAGCATGAAAAGTCCTGACGGCTATCGTCAGGACTTTTTTATTTTAACTCCTTCTCTAACTTTGTCGCCTCAATTTCAGGTATATGCTGGTATTAAAATTTGGTGGCACCTCGGTTGGTAAACCGGAACGAATGAAAAAAATTGCCACTCTCGTTACCGAAACACCCGGACAAAAAGTAGTTGTTCTTTCGGCCCTGTCGGGTACTACCAATGCTCTGGTGGCCATCGGAGAATTTTTGTTGAAAAATGATTTAGATGCTGCTGAGAAAGAGATTGCCTCACTTGAAAAGCATTATCAAGCCTTCATCCTGGAGTTGTACGCCTCTGAAAATTTCAAAACTATAGGCCAGGAAATTGTAAGCCGGTTTTTCATTTTCATCCGTCTGCTGGCAGCCGGGCAGTTTGATGATAAGAGTTACCGCGAATTGCTGGCACAAGGGGAGTTGATCTCTACAGAGCTTTTCTATCAGCATTTAATGGAGCTAAAAATAAATGCACGATTGTTACCGGCCCTCTACTTCATGTCCATTGATGAAAATGAAGAGCCTGAATTGGAAAAAATTGCACAGCGACTCAAGCCCCTGCTCAAGTCACTGCAAAAAGTTGATATAATTATTACCCAGGGATACATCTGCCGTAACCACCGAAATGAAATTGACAACTTAAAACGAGGAGGAAGTGACTATACCGCCTCGTTAATGGGTGCAGCCATTGGTGCTGAAGAAATACAAATCTGGACCGACATTGATGGTATGCACAATAACGATCCGCGTGTAGTAAAGAAAACAATACCCATTAGTGAGCTTACCTTCGATGAAGCCTCAGAACTTGCCTATTTCGGAGCAAAAATTTTGCACCCCTCAACCATTGTTCCTGCTCAGAAATATAATGTTCCGGTAAGGCTAAAGAATACCATGGATGAGAAGGCCCCCGGCACCCTCATCAGTAATAAGGAAACAGCCCGTGTATTTAAAGCTGTAGCCGCCAAGGATGGCATTACCGCTATTAAAATAAAATCATCACGCATGTTGATGGCCTACGGCTTTTTGCGCAGGGTATTCGAAGTCTTTGAGCAATACAAAACACCCATCGATATGATCTCTACCTCAGAGGTGGCTGTATCACTGACCATCGATAACAATACCCAACTGGATAAAATTGTGGAAGAACTTACCACGTTTGGCAACGTTGAGATTGACAGGAATCAAACCATTGTATGCATTGTCGGGCACCGCATAGGAAACCAGCACGGTATACTTGATAAAATCTTCGGATGTCTTGGAGACATTCCCATTCGTATGGTTTCAGTAGGTGGCTCGTACAACAATATTTCTATTCTGGTGGATACCCGTTATAAAGAAAAGACTTTAATTCAACTCAATGAGGGTATTTTTAAGCTTGGATAATTACGTTGGCCGCTTCATTGGGGTCCGTTAAAAGCTACGTTCTGAGCGCAGTTTATTGGTTCACGTTCCGTTAATCACAAATTAATTTGGTGATCCTGCAATCATGCATTAATATTAGTGCAGTGATACTAAACCTATTGGATTAATGGAACTGGCCATCGTTATCATCTTCATTATCGGGTACCTTGCCATCGCCCTTGAACATCCCATCAAAATAAACAAAACAGCATCAGCACTACTGACTGGTGTAATCTGCTGGACACTGTTTATGGTGGCTGATTCACCAACAACATTGCTGGAAAGTTCGCACTACCAGCATTTTTTAGATGACCTTAAAAGAACAGCCGCTAATTTCAGTTCACTAACAACAGGTGAAATCCATCGTGAATTTGTGCTTGAACAATTGGGTGAGCACCTTGATGAAATTGCACAGATTTTATTCTTTTTGATGGGTGCCATGACCATTGTTGAACTGGTAGATGCACATCATGGTTTTAAATTCATTACCGATCGCATCCGCACAAAGAGTCCGAAGAAATTACTTTGGATAGTGTGTGGTGTAGCCTTTATCCTTTCCGCCATACTGGATAACCTGACTACCACTATAGTTATGGTATCCCTTATCCGAAAACTGATACCCAATAAAGAAATGCGGTTGTTTTTTGCCGGCATGATTGTGGTAGCCGCCAATGCAGGTGGCGCATGGTCACCGATCGGTGATGTCACCACTACCATGTTGTGGATTGGGGGACAAATCACTGCAGTAAATATTGTAAAAACTTTACTTCTACCCAGTATTGTTTGTGCTGTTATACCGTTGATTTACCTGAACTTCAAACTGAAAGGAGAACTCGGTGAAGCTCCACCTAAAACCAAAGAGGAAGAACAGCAAACTAGTGGCGGTGGCACCATTATGCTGATCGTTGGTGTATGTGCACTTATATCCGTGCCCATTTTTAAAACAATTACCCACCTCCCTCCTTACCTGGGCATGATGTTGGGTCTTGGGGTATTGTGGGTAGTTTCGGAGTTAATCAATCCCGACATGGATGAAGCCACCAAAAAGCAATACACAGCGGCTCACGCCTTAACACGAATCGATATGCCCAGTGTGCTTTTCTTCCTGGGAATTTTGTTGGCAGTGGGGTCATTAGAGGCCATGGGTACCTTGCATAATTTTGCAGAAATGCTCACCGATAAAGTGGGCAATATCAGTGTCATCATTACACTCATTGGTATCCTCTCCTCTATTGTGGATAACGTGCCATTGGTTGCCGCCAGCATGGGTATGTATGATATGAACATCTACCCGGCAGATCACATGATTTGGGAATACCTGGCCTATTGTGCCGGAACAGGTGGAAGCATGTTGATTATCGGGTCAGCTGCCGGTGTTGCTGCCATGGGTATGGAGAAAATTGATTTTATCTGGTACCTCAAGAAAATAACCCTATTGGCGCTGATGGGCTATTTTGCAGGGGCTATTGTGTACCTGCTTACCTGGCCGTTTTTCGCAGTGCATTAAATCGATTTGATTACCATACAAGTTGTCGTAATGCAATCTCAAATGACGCTTGTGCTATTCCAGTTTTGGTTGGGTGAACCTGATGGGTTTTTTCCAACGCATGTTTAATGGTGGTGGAGATGTCCGTAAAAATAGATTCATCATCCATGCTCACTTCTCGTTCCATAAAATGAGCAAATACACGGGCCATTCCACAATTGGCAATAAAATCTGGGATGACAGAAAATTTTTCGTCCGCATAAACCCCGGTTGATCCAAAAAATATTTCAGGATCAGCAAACGGAACATTTGCCCCACAGGAAAAAACTTCAAGGCCGGAAGCCATCATACGATCAACCTGATCTTTTGTAACCAGGCGCGAAGCGGCCGCTGGAATAAAAATTTCAAATTGCTGGTCCCATATTTTTTTATCTAGTTCATCATATGGAATGAGTTCTGCGGATTGTATTTTATTATGTACACGGTCAACAACAAGTTTTGCAATTTCCTCCAGTGTAAATCCATTGTCACGAACAACACCGCCATCGCGGGTAATGATGCCGACAATCTTTACACCCATTTTGGCAAGATAAAATCCGGCAGCGGCTCCAACATTACCCCAACCCTGTACAACTGCACGCTTACCGTTTAGTTCACCTCCCCACAGTTGATAGAAGTGTTTTACTGCTTCCGCCACACCATAACCCGTACACATATCGGCAATCGTATACTTTTTTGATAATGAAGGTGTGAAGCGCTCATCTTCAATCACTTTTATTACACCTTGTCTGAGTTGCCCGATGCGATTTACTTTTTGTGCTTCCGTTGGCTTATAGTGGCCGGTAAATACGCCTTCCTGAGGATGCCAAATACCAGTATCTTCCGTAATCGGTATTACTTCATGGATTTCGTCAACATTCAAATCACCACCTGTACCGTAGTAGTATTTCAACAAAGGCATTACAGCAGCGTACCAACGCTGTAACACTCCCTCTTTACGCGGGTCATTCGGATCGAAATTTATTCCGGATTTAGCACCACCAATCGGTGGACCTGAAACCGTGAATTTCACCTCCATGGTTTTGGCCAACGACTCTACCTCGCGCTTGTCCAGTCCAATTCTCATGCGCGTCCCTCCTCCAGCAGCACCACCCCGAAGTGAGTTGATTACTACCCAACCTTCAGCTTCAGTTTCAGCATCTTTCCATTCAAAGACAATTTCGGGGCGTTTATTCTCGAATTTTTTAAGCAGTTCCTGCATACGTATAAAAATCTGGCGGCAAAGATGGCAAAACCTTCAGAAACCAACCAACATACCGCTACTGCAATCACGTGTGGCCTGGGTTACACTTTTCAGGCAATTAATTTCATTTCTCACACGCTTCACTCCCAGAAAGGCAAAAACCAGTGCCTCTTTAAACTTTACAACATCCGGCTCTGGAATAATTAAATCTGCCTTATCACCACACTGTTCCATCAATCGATAGATCAGATAAGAATTAAAAGCTCCACCTCCTGTACAAAGCACTGTCATTCGCCTTTTTCCGTAATTCAGCGATGATGCGATGTGAATAGCAACCGACTCTGTAAACGTGTTAAGCCGATCATTCAAATCAATTTTATCATCATCAAGAACAGGCATTATGTGTTGTTCAAAAAACTCGCGACCAAGTGATGGTCTTTTTGATTCAATCCTGGCATATACTTTTGAAAGATTCTTTAACATGATGGTGTTCAGCGTACCATTGGCAGCCATGGCACCACCCTGATCATACGTCTTACCTTTCTTTGCTGCCAGATAGTTGAGTCCCATATTCGCAAAGCAGATGTCGAAGGCCAAACGCTTTGCTTTTACCAATTGCGAAAGGTTTGCAATACCCCCAAGATTTAAGCAGACATCATAATCAGAAAAAAGATAGTGATCACCAACAGGTACTAAGGGCGCACCTTGTCCACCTAAGGAAACATCCAAACTTCGAAAATCACAGACAACCGGCTTGCCTGAAGCAGCATGAAGTGCGTTACCACTCCCGAGTTGAAAAGTGAACCCTTTTTCCGGTTGATGAAAAATAGTATGTCCGTGTGACGCAATAAAATCTACTTGCTTAATTCCATATAGGCTGAAAAACCTCTTGCAGAGATCACCCAGGTATTTTCCATAGTCAGTATTCAATTGTAAAAGCTGTGCTGATGAAAGTTGGTGTGCCTGAGAAAGTTTTTTCATCCAGGAGGTGGTGTACGGAACCGTAATGGCTTTCTCAATTTTAAATTGCCATTGGTCATTTTTGTATTGAAAATTACAGCATGCCACATCTACACCATCCAACGAGGTGCCCGACATTAAGCCAAGTACTTTATATTTCTGCTTTGAATCCATACTTTTATTGCTTGCTTACAACCCCAACATGAATCTTGTTGTTGATTCCGGTAATACATCGACTAAGGTAGCGATTTTCGATAATGAAAAGCTGATGGAGAAAAACGTCTTTACTACTTCAGCAGAAATTAAAGAATATCTTCACCAATCACCTGCGAAGAATGTTATTGTTAGTTCCGTTACAAGAGATATGGATGAGCTTCTATCATGGGCCAGTAATGCCAGCTATAGAATTAAGTTGCAACCCAACCTTCCGCTTCCGGTTAAAATTCTTTATGCTACACCCGAAACCCTGGGTGTTGATCGTATTGCAGGAGTTTGCGGGGCCATACAACTTTTTCCTTCTCAGAATAATCTTGTCATTGATGCCGGAACGTGTGTTACGTATGATTTTGTTGACCATCGCCATAACTTTTATGGTGGAGGAATTTCTCCTGGTCTGCATATGCGATTTCAATCCGTTCATACGTTTACAGCAAAACTACCGTTAGTGAAGCCGGTTGACTATCCGGAATTGATTGGGGATAGTACGGAACACTGCATACAAAGCGGAATAGTATTGGGCATGACAGAAGAATTAGAAGGTATTATTAGCCGTTATCGGATAAAATATCCCCATTTACAGGTGATTTTATGTGGTGGAGATGCCTCGTTTTTTGAAAACAAGCTGAAAGCCTCCATATTTGCGAGCCCAAATCTGGTGCTTATTGGTTTAAACCGCATTTTATTACATAATGTCGCGCATTAATTCGTATTTATTTACCCTCATTTTATCACTATGCTCAATGATTGCTCAAGGGCAGGCTGCGCGATCACCTCTTTCAACTATTGGCATAGGTGAACCGTATGGAAGTTCTCTGATACAAAACCAATCCATGGGAGGAATTGGTGTAAGCCAACCTCAGTATTGGTTTATTAACAATCAAAACCCTGCCTTATTGGTTTACAATTACTACACGGTCTTTCAGGCAGGCCTGTTGATAGAGTCTAAAACTATTAAAGGCGACACAACCAATGTTAAGAGCACCGGTGGTAATCTGAACTATTTGGTGACAGCTCTTCCCGTAAAACCGGGCAAATGGACAACCTCTGTTGGACTGATGCCATTCACTAATGTGAACTACCGGTTGGAGTATTTCGATGTTGTAACGGGTTCAAATCCGATCGACACAATTGCCGTAACAGAACAAGGAAGTGGGGGATTATCGCAGGTATATTGGTCGAATGGTGTTCGCCTTCATGATAATTGGTCAGTGGGGTTAAAAGCTGCCTATTTGTTCGGATCTGTTACAAATGATTACACGAACATTCTCGTAACGGTTCCTCAACCTGTCAACTATTACATTGCCGTTAATGATCAAACCTACATGAAGGATTTTCAATTTACAGGGGGCTTGTCTTTCAGTCAGGACTCAATTGGTCGTAAAGATGAATACCGGATCAGCGCTGGCTTAACGTACAGTTTTGCAACTGATTTGAATGCTTCTAATCGAACGATATTTGAACGAAGAACGATAAGTGGCGTTCCCATTTCATCGGATACCCTGGAAACCGGCAAAGGCAGTGTTTCAATCCCTGCAACGCTGGCCATTGGCTTTTCCGTCAGCAAAATGCAAAAGTGGTCAGCTGGCATTGAATATACCCTTCAGGACTGGTCACAGTTCAGTAACATAAATGCCGAGCAAAACGAAGGCCTGGGGAGGGCATGGCGAATGGCAGCCGGAGGAGAGGTTACACCTGATTTTTTGGCTGATAATTTGTTTAAGCGGATAACGTATAGAACTGGCCTGCATTACGAAACCTCTCCTTTTTTAACAAATAATAGCCAGCTTCGGGATTTTGGCATTAATTTTGGCCTATCGATACCAACTGGCCGTTCAAGTCTTGATTTAGCCTTTAGCACAGGCAAAAGAGGCAATAAGTCAAATAATACTTTAGAAGAGACTTATTTCAAGGTTTATTTCGGCATGACATTTAACGATCAGTGGTTTATTAGAAGAAGGTTTGATTAGAAAAATAAAAATGATGAAAAAGTATTTAGCGCCCCTTGCGATTGTTTCTTTCCTTTTGATGAGTTCGGCATCAACATTTGCCCAGTGCAAAGAATGGAAGTGGCCTGAAGAGCCAGAACAGAAAGCAAAAGCAGAAGAAAAGGTTTCGTTGTATGACGACTACCGTAAAAACAACGAATTTGTTAAGGCAAAGCCTCACATAAACTGGTTGTTAACCAATACACCCAACTTAAATACCAGTATCTATATAAACGGTGCTGAGATTTATCAAAAACTGGCCAGCGCTGAAAAAGATGCAGCCAAGAAAAATGTTTTAGTTGACTCCCTTTTACTCATACACGATTTGAGAATTAAAAATTGTGGTGAAGAAGCTAGTGTAACAAACCGAAAAGCCTTAGCTGCTGTAGCCTTTTGGGCCAACGAAACCGGCAAGGAAAAGTATGTGCTGGATTTAATGGATCAGGCTTTTAAACTAAATGGAAACAATGTTTTGGACGGAACGATCCTTCCATACATGCAGGTGATAAAAATCAACAAACTAAAATTAAAGAACCTGAGTGATGATGATGTGCTTACCCGATATGATCTGGTTCAAAGCACATTGGATGCAAAAATAAAAGTAGCCTCCAGCCAGGGTAAACAGGACTTGGTTACTCGTTATAAAGGATGGAAAGAAGACGTTGACAAAATTTTAATAGGGATCATTACTATTAATTGCGATTTCGTGCGCACTAACCTTGGTCCTAAGTTCAAGAAGAATCCTACAGACATTGGAATGGCGAAGAAAATATTTGCCTTCATGCTTCAGGATAAGTGTACAGATGATCCGTTATGGATGGAAGCCGCAGAAGCCATTTTAAAAGAAGAAAAAGATTATGGAATTTCTAAAAATCTGGGCATACGCTACTTGTCAATGGAAAACTTTTCAAAAGCAAATGAAATGTTCGCTATTGCTCTTGAAACTGCCCCAGGTAATTCTGAAAAAGCTGATGTTCTGATTTACAAAGGCAGCATTGAGGCCCGAAAGGGTTCAAAAACAGCTGCGCGCGATTTATACCGCCAGGCCTTAGCCGCTGACGGCAACAAAAAAGAAGCATATGAAAAAATTGGTGACCTCTACTATGGAAGTTTCTCTGATTGTGCAAAGAAAGATAATATGGCGGAAGACCGCTTAGTGTACCTGGCCGCTTACGACATGTATCAACGTGCCGGTGAAGGCAAGAAAATGGCCATGGCTAAGGATCAATTCCCCTCTAAAGAAGATATCTTTTTGGTGAACTGGTCAGCAGGAGATACTCAGCGCGTAGGTTGTTGGATTAATGAAACCGTTACCGTACGCACGCGCGATTGATATCCTTTTGAAATTAATTAAGGCCATAGTTCTGCTATGGCCTTTTTCATTTATATGAATAAGTTGTTTTTCCTTTTTATTCTTCTTCAGCTGATTGCCTGTGGCAAAACGGAAGTAATACAGCCACTCGAATATGACGGACCTCAGCGTGAAGGAGAACAGGTGGAAATGCACTACAGCGAAAATGAGGTAGTGAAAGTAAGAATGCTGGCCGATCTGGTATATGAATTCCAGGTAGGCGATCGTGAATTCCCCAAAGGCATCTACATGGAATTTTTTAATGATCTGGGTATACTCTCCTCCACCCTTCGGGCCAATCATGCGTACTACTCCAAAAAGGATAATACCTGGAAAGCTACCGGAAAGGTGGAGGTTATTAACCTCGAGAAAAATGAACAACTCAATACAGAAGAACTTTTCTGGCGCCCTGAAAAAGAGCAGATATACACTGAAAGTTTTGTGACTATCCGCATGCAAACGGAAGTGATCTACGGTGAGGGGCTTGAGGCCAAACAGGATATGTCATCATACACCATTAAAAAGCCTCAAGGTGAGTTTACCATAGAAGAAGGCGCTGAAACGCCTGTCCGATAGCTCTGCAAAATCGTTATCTTTGATCGTTCTATGAAGCTGCCGGATATACTTCTGCTCTCCCTTTCAGTTGCTTTTCTAATCATTGGTATTCACCAGATTATGACAGTCGGGCTAGGCCACGCGTATTGGGCCATCATGCTTTCCGTTGTTTTGTTTTTCGTATTAACCTACCGCAAGCGAAAATAATATGGATCCCACCCTGCTGATGCTCATAGTGCTATCGTTGACGTTTTCATTTTTCTTTTCTGGGATTGAAATCGCTTATCTATCGGCCAATAAACTACAACTGGAACTGCAGGCAAAACAAGGCTTACTTTCAGGAAAAATTTTTTCCAGGTTTATTAAAAAGCCATCTCTTTTTATTGGCACGACACTTATCGGAAACACCATTGCCCTGGTACTGTATGGAATTTTTATGGCCCAGCTACTGGAACCAAAACTTCAACTATGGTTGCCTGAGCTTTTTCAAAATGATATTGCCATTTTAATAATCCAAACACTTTTAGCCACCATATTGGTGTTGTTTACCGCAGAGTTTCTACCCAAAAGTTTATTCCTGATTAATCCGAATTTGATGCTCACCGCCTTAGCGGTGCCCTTCAATATTTTATATTATATCCTATCACCGTTAGTCATCAGTATTGTTTCCCTTTCCAAATTTGTCATCACTAAAATTTTCAGATCAGAATATTCCGATGAAAAACCGGTGTTCGGCCTAACCGATCTGAATCATTACCTCAAAAACATGCTCAAGGTGAAGCATGAAGATGAAGACATTGCGCTGGATAAAAAGATTTTTCACAATGCTCTTGAGTTTAAATCCGTACGGGTTCGGGAATGCATGATTCCACGAACTGAAATCATTGCGGTAGAAATTCAGGATGGCATTGAGAAACTGCGCCAGGCTTTTGTAGAGAGTGGACATTCTAAAATACTGATTTATAAAGATTCCATTGATGATGTAATTGGGTATTGTCATTCTTCAGAGTTGTTTAAAAAACCAACCCGCATTGAAGATATCTTAACCCCCATCATCATCGTGCCCGAAACTATTCTGGCCAACGAACTAATGATTCGCTTCATCAATGAACGAAAAAGCCTCTCCCTGGTAGTAGATGAATTTGGCGGCACCTCGGGCCTGGTAAGTATGGAAGATGTGATTGAAGAAATCTTTGGGGAAATTGAAGATGAACACGATGAAGATGACCTGGTGGAGCAACAATTGGATAAGCACACCTGGCTATTGAGTGCCCGCCTGGAAATAGACTATTTGAACGATACCTATAATTGGAACCTCCCCACGGGCGAATATGAAACCTTAGGGGGCCTTATTCTTAGCTATCGCGAAGACCTGCCACAGCCCGGAGAAACGATTTCTATACCCCCGTTTTCCTTCACTATTCAGTCAACCTTGGATAACCGAATAGACACCCTCCGCATTACCGTGGCTGAGGATGCCGAATAAGGCAGTTTTAAGGCCTAATTGACTCTTTTACAGCACGTTGTATCCTGCACGAATAAACGGTTTATTTTTAAAACCATATTTTTCTAATCCATAAAGCGGGTTAAATTTGCGGTCTTTAAAATTTGACTTATGGCATTTATTGGAACGTTGAGGAATAAGATGGGCACCTGGGTGGTGGTTTTTGTATTTGTGGCCATTTCGGCCTTTGTACTCGGTGATCTTTTTAGCAATAATTCTTTTCTTTTTGATGATGATTCCGTTGGCGAAATAGCAGGCCATACGGTATCACTGAAAGAATATCAGCAAGTGGTTCGCGAACGCGAAGCTAATTTCATGATGTACTTTAACCGGCAGCCAAGCGATCGCGATATGCCGACCATTCGTGAGCAGGCCTGGGAAATGCTCATTCTTCGTCATGCCATCGAAAATCAATTCGAAAAAGTTGGCGTAAAAGTTACCGATGACGAAATGGTAGACATGATCTCCGGTAAAAATATCAATGAAGGCATCAAGCAGTCCTTCATCAATCCACAAACCGGGCAATTCGACCGGGGTATGTTGGGTACTTACATTTCACAGATCAAACTCGCGCCTGAAACTTCACCAGAGCGTATGCAATGGGAAATCTTTCAGCGCGATTTGAAGCCCGGCCGCGAACGCATCAAGTATGAAAACCTGCTAATCAAAAGTGCTTTTGTGACTTCTGCCGAAGCAGAAAAAGAATATCATTTGCAAAATGATGTTGCTGAAATTCAATACCTGTTTGTTCCTTACTATGCAGTCAGCGACACAGCCGTGAAAGTAAATGACAGCGACCTGAAAGCGTACTACAATAAAAACAAAGAGAAGTACAAAAGCGAACATACCCGCGACATGAAGTTTGTTACTATTCCAGTGGTACCTTCTGCTGATGACTCCCTTTCATTTAAAGAAGAATTAACCCGCCTGGTGGCCGACTTCAAGGCTGCGCAGGATGACTCTCTGTTCGCTATTATCAATTCTGATAATTCAGATGCCTATACCCGGTTCAACGTATCAAATCTTCCCGCATACATTACCCCTGATGAATTGATTGTTGGTTCGGTTAAAGGACCATTTCTTGATGAAGGATCTTTCAAATTGGTAAAGGTTTCACGTGTTGGAAAAGACACAATTAACAATGCTAAAGCAAGTCACATTCTCATTCGTTGGGAAAATGACAGCGAAGCAGCTAAAAAAGAGGCTAAGACAAAAGCCCAAAATATTTTAAAAGACATTAAGGCCGGTGCTAGCTTTGCTGATAAGGCTCGTGAATTCGGTACTGACGGTACGGCTACAAGAGGAGGTGACCTGGGTTGGTTCAGCACCGGTGCCATGGTTAAACCATTTGAAACAGCCGTTTTCTCTGCCACCAAAAAAGGCGTACTAAATGATGTGGTTGAAACTGACTTTGGTTATCACATTATTGATGTAACCGAAGTAAAAGACAATAATTTCTATACACTGGCTGTTATTGAGCGCGAAATACTTCCCAGTGATGCTTCCATTAACGCAGCCATCCGTAAAGCCGAGATGTTTGCCAGCGAACTTTCTGGCTTGAAAGAATTCACGGAGCGTGCCACCAAAGAAGGGCTAACCATCTATGATGCCAAGAATATCCCCCCTGCCGAAAGACGGGTGAATAATTTAGGAGAAGCCAGACAAGTAGTGCAGTGGTTATTCCGCGATGCCAAAGAAGACAAGGTTTCTGAAGTTTTCGACCTGCAAGATCAATATGCAGTAGCGGTGATGACAGGCGAAATAGAAAAAGGTTATAAACCATTCGACCTGGTAAAAGAAGAAATTACGCCCATTGTAAAAAATGAATTGAAGGGTAAAGTGATCGTTGAAAAACTTAAAGGTCTGGACGGTTCTCTTAATGAAATAGCCTCCGCCTTTGGTAAGGACGCCAATGTATACACCAACAGCAGTGTAAAGCTCAATGTTAATTCACTCACGTCAGTAGGCTTTGACCCCATTGTTATTGGAAAAGCTTTCTCCATTGAAGATGGAAAACGCTCACAGGCTTATGCCGGTGAAAATGGTGTGGTGATTATCGAAACAAAAACAAAAACGCTGGCACCGGCAATTGGTGACTATACCATGTTTAAAACACAATTGCAGCAGAGTGCACTCAATCGTAACTCTGCCAGCATATCGGACGCCATTAAAGAAGCTGCCAAAATTGAAGACAGACGCTTTAGATTCTACTAAACAATATTGCTAAATCTTCGGACGCCCTGGAGTTATTCAGGGCGTCCGTATTTTTTTACCATGGACCAAAATTGGATTGATTCGTTTCGGACCAAACTCGACCAACACCATCAGTGGCCTTCTTTATACATGTTTAAGTTCATCGTTCCAAAAGGAAAGGAACAGGAAGTAAAGAATTTATTCCCCCTGCATACCGTTACCGAAAAAGCTTCCCGCGAAGGAAATTATACCAGTATTACTATTCAAATTATGGCCCCCTCCAGCGATGTGGTCATTGAGATGTATCAAAAAGCTTCGACTGTTGAGGGATTGATCGCCTTGTAAGCCCGGTTACTGCTAAATTCTTGTAAATTCGTTCCAACAACACCCTCGATTGCTATGTGGAAGCAAGAAAATAATAAACTCATAAAAACCTTTACGTTTAAAGATTTTACGGAGGCCTTTGGCTTCATGACCAAGGTTGCGTTAGTGGCTGAAAAAATGAATCACCACCCAACCTGGACAAACACGTGGAATACTGTAGCCTTCGAGCTTTGCACACACGATGCGGGAAATATTGTAACGGACAAGGATAAGAAACTGGCGGAGGCCATTGATGCACTGGTATAATGGAGTTGAAGGCCTCATTGTATATTGTTCCCACACCTATAGGAAACCTAGCCGATATAACACTTCGTGCATTAGAGGTTTTAAAAGCTGTTGACCTTATTCTGGCGGAAGACACGCGTACCTCGGGCAAGCTGTTAAAGCATTATCTTATCAGCAAACCGCTGCAAAGCTTCCACAATTTTAACGAGCATAAAGTTGTACATACATTGGTGAAGCGACTGCAGGAAGGCGAGAAAATGGCCTTGGTTAGCGATGCCGGTACCCCTGGAATTTCCGACCCGGGATTTCTTATTGTGCGTGCGGCTTTGCAGGCAGGCATTGAAGTCGATTGTCTGCCCGGTGCTACTGCCTTTGTTCCAGCACTAATTAAATCAGGTTTGCCCTGCGACCGGTTTGTGTTTGAGGGGTTTCTGCCGCATAAAAAGGGAAGGCAAACACTGTTGAAAAAACTGGCCGAAGAAGAACGGACCATGGTATTTTATGAATCTCCCCACCGCTTGATAAAAACGTTGGAGCAGTTTAAAGAGTATTTTGGATTAGAAAGACAGGCTTCTGTTTCGCGTGAACTCACAAAACTCTTTGAAGAAACCAAAAACGGAACCTTAGAAGAAATTCTTCAATACTTTTCTGCCAAGGAGGTAAAGGGAGAAGTTGTTATTGTCGTTGGAGGAAAGCAGTAAGTCCAGAACATTTACCTATAAAACCATGTTGGATATACATGCGTAAAAACAAGAAATGATACAGTTAGCTCACCTGGAAAAAGAAGTTGTTCGGATTTGTCGCGAAGTAGGTGCCTTTATCCGAAAAGAAGCAGCGGAGTTCGATCGCTCAAAAATTGAATTTAAAACCGGTTTCAACAATCTCGTGTCGTATGTTGATAAGGAAGCTGAAATTCAACTGGTAGGTGAATTAAAAAAGTTAATACCCGACAGCGCATTTCTGACGGAAGAAGGCACCGTGCAAACAAACGCAGAACAGGAATATTGCTGGATCATTGATCCGCTTGACGGCACCACCAATTTTATGCACGGCCTTCCCATATTCGCCATTAGTGTTGCGCTTGCTCAAAACAATAAAGTTATTCTGGGTGTTGTTTATGAAGTTACGCACGATGAATGCTTTCATGCCAGTGAAGGTGGTGTTGCCGCTTGTAATGGAAAACCCATACGGGTTTCAACGATAAGTACATTAAACGAAAGTTTATTGGCCACGGGGTTCCCCTATTATCATCTCGATAAAAAAGATGTTTACCTCGAAATCATAAAATTATTTCTGGAGCAGACACACGGCATCCGCAGGTTGGGAAGTGCCGCTATTGATTTAGCTTATGTAGCCTGTGGGCGTATGGAAGGGTTCTTTGAGTATAACCTGCATGCGTGGGATGTTGCCGCAGGTGCTTTTATTGTGCAAAAAGCTGGTGGAAAAGTGACCGATTTTTCCGGCATCAGTAATTTTTTACACGGTGGTGAAATTGTTGCGGCCGGTGCCGTGCACCAACAGATGCTAAAGATTATTAACGAACTTTGGTATAAAAAATAAGCCCCCCAAATACTCGGGGGGCCATGCAGAGAAATCCGTCCGTCTGACAGATTATATTATTCGTAGCGCAGCGAATCCACGGGGTTAACCGTTGCCGCCCGGTAAGATTTATACCCTACTGTTATCAAGGCAATAATCAAGGTTAAGCCAATGCCCGACAAAAACAACAACGGGCCTATTTCAATGCGATAAACAAATCGGCTTAAGTATAAATTGCCCAACCACCAGGCCAGCGGTGCTGCTACTACAAAACCAATAAGTACAAGCACCATAAACTCACGGGAGAACATAAAGAGAATGCTTTCCACGGAAGCACCCAATGTTTTGCGGATTCCAATCTCTTTTGTTTTTTGATTGGCCATGTAGGTAGCCAATCCCAGCAACCCCAGGCACCCTATGGCAATAGCGATTGCTGAAAAAACGGTGAGCATAACAGACGACCGTTCCTCGCCTTCATAAAATTCGCGGATGTTTTCGTCCAGAAATTCATAACTGAAAATAGAGAGAGGATATGCTTCTTCCCATCGCTTTTGAATCTGCGGTACCAACTGCTGAAACCGATCGGGCTGAATGCGCAAGGCCAGCAACCGGTAGCGCTCTAAACGGTTTTGGATAGTCGTGGGTTCAATAGCATTGTCCAGTGAAAGGGTATGAAAATTCTCAACTACCCCAACTACGGGTAACATCCTGCCCCATAAGCGCACACGCTTCCCGATAATTTCCGATGGGGAAGAATAACCTGCTACTTCAGTAAACTTGCGGTTAACAACCACGCTTCGCGGTGTATCCAAATCATCAATATTCTGTCCAGCGATTAATTTTATATCGAACAATGAAAGATAATTTCCATCCGCAATTTTTACTTGTGTGCCCTTTGCCTGGTCTTCATTTTGGCCCTCCATTAAAAAGTCTGAGCTCATTTGGTAACCAGAAGATGGGGCAGAAAAACACAAACTGTACCCTTCTACTCCGGCCATGCGTGAAATATCGTTTGCCAGTGAACGGACTTTGCTTTGGTTGAGTGTATCCAATTGCGTGGCCTCCGGTACAGGTATGGTAATAATAGCATCTTTGCGGAAACCCAGATCCTTAGTACGGAAAAACTCCATTTGGTTAATCAGCACCAACGTGAGGATCACCAACAATTGGGAAATAACAAACTGCGTGACAACCAATCCCTGCCGTAAACGATAGCCTGAGGTGAATTTGCTGGATGTGGAGTTTTTCAATGCTGATACAGGATTAAACCCTGAGATAACCAACGCAGGGTATAAACCCGACAACAAGGAAACCATGCAGAATACGCTGATCAAAAAAATCAGCATCATTGGATTGTTGGTTAAATCAAATGTTAGCGATAGTTCAAGAAATGTATTTACAATACCCAGCAACCCTTGTACAACAACAAACGAAAGCAGTATAGCACCCAGGGTAACCAAACTGGTTTCGCCCAGAAACTGAAACACCAGTTGCAAACGTGAGCCACCTAATGATTTTCTGATTCCAACTTCTTTTGATCTGCGGATCGCCTCAGCCGTAGTAAGGTTAATGAAATTGATGCATGCGGTAACAATCAGGAAAAGGCTGACAACACCCAACGCAATCAAATAATCTTTGCTTACTGCATTGTAATTGTAATTGCCAATATCATCGTTAAAGTGAAGGTCTGATAGTGGTTGTATAACATACCTGCGCTGGTCCCATGAAGTTTGCGGATCATGCTTAACAGAAAAATCGGGCAACTGATTCTCAATGGAACTAATGGACTCTCCATCCCGCAGCAGGAAGTAACAGTTTTCATCGCTCCATATGCTGCGCCATCCACGACTTTCATTGTTGGCACGGATGGTCTCGTACGAAAGCAATAAATTAAATGGCAAGTCAGATTGAACCGGTGCATCTTCTACCACAGCCCCGATTTTATAATCGCGTTCTTCAAAGCGAACCACCTCACCAACGGCATCTTCACGGCCAAAATATTTTATGGCAAGCGATCGACTGATTACGGCTTCGTTCGGCTCGTCTAATGATTTATCCACATCGCCTATCAGCACCGTGCGATCAAAAACCTTGAAAAGGTTTGGCTCCGTAATTACCACACCCCGCTCTTCTTCAAACTTTTTAAAATCACCGTCACGTTGTGGAATAAGAATTAGCGAATTTGCCCGGTATTGGGTAAACACTACTTCTTCAGCCTGCGGAAAATCCAACCGAAATGCCGGGGGAAGTACTGTAGGTATGCCTGCCGTAAAGCCCCACTCACCATCATTGCCTTTACCGGAAGTAACAATACGGTAAATGCGGTCATACCGGCTGTGAAACTTGTCGAAACTGGTGTGGTATTGAAGGATAAGGAAGAGAATTATGGTGCCGGATATACCAAGGGTAAGCCCGCCCAAATTAATGAACGTGGAGCCCTGTTTACGCATTAATGAACGGAAACTGGTGATCAGGTAATTCTTAAACATGTTGGTAGAATTATTAGGCAACCTCTATGGCGAATGATGTGCCAAGTGAAATTGTATCCGAATTCCGCAAAAAATCAACAATATTACGTCCGAAATCGAAAATGAATGTCCATGATCGGACGGTAGGAATTAATCGTTTATACCGATAAATTTGCAACATGGTTCAACAACTGTTAATCGGCCTTCTATTCACAGCAGCTCTTATTTATCTTGGTCGGCTGGCATGGCAATTATTCCAATCGAAATCCTGTGCTTCAAGCTGCGGAAAATGCAGCACGATTGATGTGGATGCTATCGAAAAACAAATCAGGCTAAAAGGTTAATTGGCATTCGAAAAACTTCTTACCCTTAAGCCCACACTTTCGTTCCTTCTGTACAATTTTTACAAATCTCAATTTCCTTCCGGGATTTAAGTAGCGAAGCCCGAAAATTATTATAGGATTCACCAAACCAGATCTCTTCAAATGTATTTTTTGTCAGATCACCCAGCACAAAGTGTGCGTCTTTATCAAAACAGCAGGGCACAACTTTTCCATCCCAGGTGATCACACAACTGTGCCACATTTTCCAACAGTGATTGTCGAGATTATTCTTAATAGCGTATTTACCGGCTTCGTTCTTCTTATACCTTGAATACTTATCCTGAAGAGGAATTAAATCCGAACCATTTTCAAAGTCATAAATCTGTGCTGTCTTTAATACTACCTCATCAACACCCAACTCACGGGCTAGTTTATAAACCTCCGGTATTTCATGTTCATTCGGTTTAACCACCAAAAACTGAAATACTGTATGGGGCGTTTTTGAGTGAAGCTCTCTCTTCCATTCCAGTATCTTTTTTGTGCCTGCAATCACTTTGTCCAGACTTCCTCCTACGCGATAGGATTGGTACGTATCCTGAGAGGTTCCGTCAACGGAGATAACTAACCGATCAAGACGCGATTCAATAGTTGCTTTAGCCGTTTGATCTGTGAAATAATGCGCGTTAGTAGAAGTGGACGTATAAATTCCTTTACTGCCTGCGTATTTCACCATATCCAAAAACTGTGGATTCAGGTAAGGCTCACCTTGAAAATAAAAAATCAGGTAACTGAGTTTTGATGCCAGTTGATCGATAACATTTTTGAAAAGCTCTTGCTGAAGCATGCCGGTGGGGCGCGTGAAGGATCGTAACCCACTGGGGCATTCGGGGCAGCGCAAATTACAACTGGTAGTAGGCTCAATAGAAATACTGATGGGCAAACCACTGATATCAGGCTTTCCGGTTAATTTGGATTGATGATAACTCGACCAAATGCGTGCAGCATTAAGTACTCGTTGTGGTGAGGCTTTGGAAATTCCATTCAATATGTCGCGGACGTTCGGCATTATTGTTTTGATTGAAGGGGAATGGTTACCGAGAACGTTGTGCCTTCACCAAACTCAGACTCAACGCTAATAGTTCCTTCTAATTTCTCAACCATTTCTTTCACAATGTACAATCCAAGGCCCGATCCACCGGCACGATCGCTCGCCCTGTAAAACATATCGAATATTTTTGTTAAAGAATCCTTTGGTATTCCCACGCCATTATCTGCAATGGAAAGATTAAGTTTCTGATTTTCCACCGCTGCCGAAATTTTGACATGTGGATCTTCCCTTCTCAGGTTATGATACTTAATAGCATTAGCGATAATATTTGATAACACAACCTTAAAACGATTTTTATCCGTGTATACTTCAGAAACTATACACTCAACCTGAAAAGCAATCTTGTCGGCTCCTTGTATATATTTAAGATTTTCAATGATTTCAGAAATCATTGGTTCTAATGCAAATGATTCAAGTTTTTGTTCCGTTCTGGCGTTTCGGGAATATTCAATAATATCACGAATGAAATCATCCAGTCTGACTACCCGATCATTGATCAAGCTAAAATATTTTTTATCGGTTTCGTTCTGCGCTTCTTCCATAGCAAGTTTTGAAAGCCCCTGAATGGACACCAACGGAGCGCGCAGATCGTGGGAGGCACTGTAGACAAAACGATCAAGTTCTGTATTGATTTTCTTCAGTTCAACATTCTGTTGTTGGATATAAACTGCCTGATTGCGTAAATTCTCTTCCGCCCGTTTATTGGTGCGAATAAGAAAATCAATGCAGAAGGAAATAAGCAAAATATTAACGATCATATTAATGATCATATTCCGCTGCCCCAACTCTGATACTGATAGTTCATAATCCCAAAACAACTTAAAATCAGTAACAACAAGCATTAATAAGATAATGGACGATAAGCTCACAAAAAATTGGCGGTAATGCTTTTGATGATCATCAAAAATTACAAAAGCAATAATGATTAATGGGAAGAAATAAACGAAAGCCAGTCTTTCCGGAGGTATGACCGAACACAAAAGCCCAATCACTGTATTTAATAATAATAGAAATATAACCCTCGATGCCAGCGGGTAACCATTTTTGTTAAGCGCAAAGGCTATGATCACAACCACCAAAAGCACAAACACAGCAATGGGCACCGGAGAAAAACCCTGATCAAGGGCATCTTTTATAAACGTTAGTAAAATGGCAAAGCCCGTTAGTATCAGAATCCTTGCATAAAGGACTGTTCTTCGGGTGGTAAAAAAAATGCCTGTATCTTCCGGATGTCGCACCCCGAGCCAATCACCCAATCCTTTCAAACTCACCGCCATTTATTAATTCTTACTGCGGGCAAAATAACAAGTAGTTTGAATTAATCTCATTTATTGGCCATCTTTCCAAGCATGAAAAAGGCATTTAATAGTTTACTTGCTTTACTGGTTGCTGTTGCATCCTTTTCACAACCACTTTCCGAACAGGCAGAAATATCTGTCATTACCTGCGGCCCCGGACAAGAGGCTGTGTTCACTGCTTTTGGACACAGTGCGTTTCGGGTTTATGATCCCGTGAATGGCATTAATGCAGCCTTTAACTATGGTGTTTTTGATTTCGATCAACCGAATTTCTACCTGAACTTTGCCCGCGGGCATAACCGATACCGCCTGGCCGTTCAGGATTTTGAGCGCTTTGAATACGTGTACCAATACTATAACCGCTATGTTCATGAGCAAGTATTGAATTTAACCTTGGAACAAAAGCAGGAGTTGTTCGATTACCTGATATGGAACGCACAACCTGAAAATCAATTTTACTTTTACGATTACTTCTACGACAACTGCGCCACAAAACTTCCGGAGATTGTTCAGAAAGTGTTTGGTGTGTCTGTTGTTTTTGATGGATCGTACATCACTAAACCATTATCGATCCGGGCGCTCACGGATCTCTACCTGAAGTATCAGCCATGGGGCGATTTAGGTATTGACCTTTGTTTGGGGCTACCAATGGACAAAATCGCTACGCCTTATGAGCACATGTTCCTGCCCGACTATGTTGAGTATGGATTTGATCATGCCACCATTAACGGTAAGCCTCTTGTAAAACAAAAGGTTATCCGGTATGAAGCAAGACCCGAAACATTCAGCAACGGCATCTTCCAGCCACTTTATGTTTTTTCATTGTTTGCAGTAATAACCCTGGCGTTAACCCTATACGATTTTAAGCGAAGGAAAACATCAAACTGGTTTGATGCCTTATTGTTTGGTGCTATTGGGTTAATTGGTGTTTTGCTGTTTTTGCTTTGGGTAGCTACGGATCATCGCGCAGCGGCAAATAACCTGAATGTGTTATGGGCTTTACCCACACATTTTGCAAGTGCTTTTCTTGTTTTTAAACCACGCGAATGGGTAAAGAAATATTTCCTGATCGTATTAATTACAAATTCCTTGCTACTTGTTTCATGGGCCTGGCTTCCGCAGACGCTACATTTTTCATTGGTGCCTATTGTCATTGCGCTAAGCGCAAGAGCATACGCACAGTACAAACGCTAACATTACATATGCAAAGGCCGGTTGGCTGTTGCTGCCAGGCAGGCTTCTTTCACCGCTTCCATATAGGTAGGGTGCGCATGCGACATGCGGGCAACATCTTCGGCTGAAGCACGATACTCCATAGCCACCACTCCGGCAGCAATCATATCGGCTGCGCGGGCACCAATAATATGCACACCTAAAATTTCATCCGTGTTTTTATCCGCCAGTATTTTTACAAGACCATCAAGGTCCATTGATGCACGGGCACGACCGAGGGCTTTATAAGGAAAGCTACCTACTTTATAAGCTTTGCCATCCTTCTTTAATTGCTCTTCAGTATAGCCAACACTGGCTACCTCCGGCCAGGTATATACAACTCCCGGAATTAAATTGTAATTGATATGAGGTTTTTGTCCAGCCAATTGCTCAGCCACCATTACACCCTCTTCTTCGGCTTTGTGCGCCAGCATGGCTCCGCGAACTACATCACCAATGGCATAAATATTATCAACTTTTGTTTTCAGGTGATTATCCACTGGTATTTGTCCACGGTCCGTTTCAATGCCAACCTTATCAAGACCTAGCCCTTCTGTATACGGTCTGCGGCCAATACTCACCAGACAATAATCACCTTTCAATTCAATTTGTTTACCTGCTTTATCCTCTGCTTTCAGCAAAACTTCCTTCCCTTTATTTTCGATTGCGGTAACTTTATGACCCAGGTAAAAGTCAATACCCAGTTTCTTGGTTGACTTTTGCAGTTCCTTACCCATCGTTCCATCCATAGTTGGGATAATGCTATCCAGAAATTCAACCACCGTTACTTTTGAACCGATGCGGGCATAGACAGAGCCTAACTCCATACCGATTACACCTCCCCCCACTACAATCAGGTGTTTAGGAATTTCCTTTAACTCTAATGCTTCCGTGCTGGAGATGATTCGTTTCTTATCAAAAGGCGCAAATGGAAGTGGGGTTGGCTTTGAACCAGTTGCAATAATAATTTTTTCACCTGTTATGGTTTTTGACTTTCCATCTGCTGGGGTGATTTTGATTGTGTTTTTATCGACAAACGACCCGACACCGGTGTGAATATCAATCTTATTTTTCTTCATCAGATAAGCGATGCCATCAACATTAGCTTTTACTACACCACCTTTGCGCGCAATCATTTGTGTAATGTTGGCCTTTGGTTTTGATATTTCAATGCCATGCTCAGCAAAGGTGTGTCCTGCATTGTAAAAATGCTCAGACGAATCAAGCAATGCTTTTGAGGGAATGCATCCAACATTTAAACAGGTACCACCCAACGTGCTATATTTTTCTATGATCGCAGTCTTAAGACCAAGCTGTGCGCAACGAATGGCAGCAACATAGCCACCGGGACCAGAACCAATTACTATCACTTGATAATCCATAAGCAAAAATTTAAAGAGGATTTTAATTAAAATAAAGTGTCCTACTCTTTCAAATAGGCAAGGGGGTTTAGGGGGTGAGTTCTTAGATGCCCAATATCAACCGTCCTGGATCTTCCAGCATTTCCTTCACCCGTACCAGGAAGCTCACCGATTCACGGCCATCAATAATGCGGTGATCGTAGGACATGGCCACATACATTACAGGTGTAACTACCACTTGTCCGTTTTTAACCACGGCCCGCTCAACAATATTGTGCATACCCAAAATGGCCGATTGAGGAGGGTTAATAATTGGTGTTGATAACATCGAACCAAATACGCCTCCATTGGTAATGGAGAACGTTCCGCCAGTCATCTCTTCAATCGAAAGTTTTCCATCACGTCCGCGGGCAGCTAGCCTTCCAATCTCCATTTCAATCTGATCGAATGAAAGTGATTCAGCATTCCGGATTACGGGCACCACTAAACCACGAGGTGTAGATACGGCAATAGAGATGTCACAAAAATCATTGTACACTATTTCATCGCCATCAATCTGCGCATTTACAGAAGGCCATTCCTTCAACGCTTGACAAACAGCTTTTGTGAAAAATGACATGAAGCCAAGACCAACACCGTATTTTTCCTTGAACTTATCCTTGTATTTGGCACGCATGTCCATAATCGGTTTCATGTCCACCTCGTTGAAGGTGGTGAGCATGGCCGTTTCATTTTTCACAGCTACCAGTCTGCGGGCAATAGTTTTTCGCAAGGATGTCATCTTCTCCCTGCGCTGATTTCGGGAAACACCGCCACCAATAACCGGTGGGCCTGAGGCCGCTTGTTTGGCAGGCTCTTGTTTAGCCCCGGGTTGCGCTTTCGCAGCATCTTCCTTGGTTATTCTTCCACCAACACCGGAACCTTGCACCTGAGAAGCCGCAATGCCTTTTTCATCCAGAATTTTTGCTGCTGCCGGTGAAGGGTGACCGGCTGCATACGACTTATCACCAGCGGGAGAGGCAGTTGCTTCGGCTGGCTTTGCCGTTGCCTGCTCACCAGCAGGTGCTCCCTCCATCACTTCAATCTTGCAAATAAGTCCGCCAATAGGCAACGTATCTTTTTCTTTCGCAACAATTCTAAGAATACCGTTAGCTTCTGCGGGCAACTCAAAAGTTGCTTTATCGGATTCCACTTCTGCAATTACCTCATCCAGTTTTACAAAATCGCCATCCTTTTTTAGCCAGGTAGAAATGGTGACTTCGGTGATGGACTCTCCTACCGCAGGCACTTTCATTTCCTTTACGGCACCAGTAGCCTTTGGCTCTGCTGATGAAGAAGTTGCTGCCGTTGTGGGTTTGCTCTCTGATTTAGGAGTAGCAGCGCCTGCCGATTCTTCAATCTCACAAATCAACTCCCCAATGGGAACAGCATCTCCAACTTGTTTTTTTATACGTAAGATACCTGCTGCCGGAGCCGTTAATTCAAAGGTTGCTTTATCCGATTCCAACTCAGCAATTACTTCATCCATCTGCACAGCATCGCCATCTTTTTTTGTCCAGTTGGCAACCGTTACTTCTGTAATTGACTCGCCAACAGTGGGTACTTTTACTTGTATAGCCATGATTTGATTTTAGATTTTATAGTGGGGGTTTTTAAAATATTAGATCTCGAAAGCAAGGCTTATGATTTTTTCCTGCTCAGCTTTATGAACTTTGGAGTAGCCCGTTGCCGGTGATGCGCTTGATTTGCGGGCCACTAGTTTCAGATCAATCTCCGGCATGAACCGCTGCATATACGCCCGGTACCCCATGTTGTGAGGTTCTTCCTGTGCCCAGATCAATTCAGCATTTTTATATTTTTTCAAAACATTGTCCAATTGTTTTTTCGGGAAAGGATAAAGTTGCTCCAGGCGAACTAATGCCGTGTTCTTGATTTTCTTCTTTTGCTGGTATTCCTGTAGATCGAAAAATATCTTACCGGTACAAAGTACAACACGTTTAACATCTTTGGCATTCGCATTCGGATCATCCAGCACCTCCATAAACGTTCCGGAAGTAAATTCCTTTACCGGGGAGGTAACACCCGGATGGCGTAGGAGTGATTTGGGCGAAAAGACAACACAAGGCTTGCGGAATTCCCATTTTACCTGTCGTCTCAATAAATGAAAATAGTTGGCTGCAGAAGTCATGTTGGCTACTACCATATTCAGTTCTGCTGCCTGCTGCAAGAAGCGTTCAGGTTTGGCACTGGAGTGCTCCGGTCCCTGACCTTCATAGCCATGAGGAAGTAACAACACCAAACCATTTTGTCGTTGCCACTTTGATTCGGCACTGGTGATGAACTGGTCGATAATTACCTGTGCTCCATTAACAAAATCACCAAACTGCGCTTCCCAAATTACAAGCGCGTGCGGGGTTGCCATGGAATAACCATATTCAAAACCCATCACACCAAATTCGGAAAGCAATGAGTTATAGAGGTGCAACTTCGCCTGATCCGGGGAAATATGATTTAAGCCGGAGTAGGATTGATTGGTGTTAACATCCCAGAAATAGGCGTGCCGATGCGAGAATGTTCCGCGCTTCACATCCTGCCCTGACATACGTACAATATATTTCTCAGTCAACAATGAACCGAAAGCGAGCAACTCGGCCTCGGCCCACCCCAGTTGCTTTTCATCAAAGAATGCTGTTTTACGATCTTTCAATAATTTTTCAATCTGCTTGATCGGCTTAAAGCCATCCGGAACGGTGGTTAACGCTTTGCCCACCTTTTCAACCGTTGCCTGCGGAATAGAGGTGTTTGGTGATTGATCAAAATCCTCATTAACGGCTTTTCTCATGGATGCCCACTCTTCCTCACTCTCCTGAAATTTATAAGGAAGTGGTTTTTGTTTTACTTCGTTAAGTCTGTCTTGCAACTGGTTGCGAAAGTTCTTGTCCATCTCCTCTGCCAGCGCAGCCGCATCTACACCACTATTCGCCAGCTTCTTCACGTAAACTTCACGCGGGTTAGGATGCTTGGCAATAATATTATAAAGTTTAGGCTGTGTGAATTTGGGTTCATCACTTTCGTTATGCCCATGCCTGCGGTAACATAGCAAATCAATAAAAATATCCTTACCAAATTTTTGTCTGTATTCTACGGCAAGGTTGGAGGCAAACGTGACAGCTTCTGCATCATCGCCATTCACATGCAGCACAGGTGCATCAATAATCTTGGAAACATCTGTACAGTAAATTGAAGTGCGCGCATCATCGTAGTCGGTTGTAAATCCTACCTGATTATTGATTACAAAATGAACTGTGCCCCCAGTAGTATAACCGGGTAATCCTGACATTTGTGCAACTTCATAAACTATGCCTTGTCCGGCCACGGCTGCATCACCATGAATAAGAATGGCCATGGCCTTTTTCAGGTCGCCACCAAATTCATCGTCAATTTGGCCACGCGTATACCCAACTACCAATGGGTTAACTGCTTCCAGGTGCGATGGGTTAGGAGTAAGTTTTACATAAATCTTTTTACCTGAAGGTGTTTCAATACGGCTGGCATACCCCAGATGATACTTCACATCACCATCACCCATGGTGGCATCAGGGTTAACACTGCCTTCAAACTCTGTGAAGATTTGCTCATAAGTCTTGCCCAGGATGTTGGATAACACATTCAGTCTGCCCCGGTGTGCCATTCCAATAACTACTTCTTTAACATCCAACTCTGCAGCCTTGTTGATAATGGCTTGAAGTGCGGGTATGGTATTCTCACCACCTTCCAGTGAAAATCGTTTCTGTCCTAAAAATTTTGTGTGAAGAAAATTCTCAAATACCACCGCCTCATTCAACTTGCTTAAGATTCGTTTCTTTTCGTCAAGGCTTGGGTTGTGGTTGAAATATTCATTTTCGCATTTGTTGAAAAACCAAAGACGAATATCATCATTGCGTATATAGTTGTATTCAAATCCAATCGGACCCAAATAAACTGTCTTAAGTTTTTCTACAATGTTTCGTAATGAAGTGCGGTTCATCCCGATTTCATTCGCTACGTCAAATTCTACATCCAGATCAGCCTCAGACAATCCAAAGAATTTCAAATCGAAATGGACATTATGATTCCTTCGCTCCCGTACAGGGTTGGTTTTTGAGGCCAGGTGTCCGAAGGAGCGGTAAGCAAAAATCAGGTTGCGCACCTGTGTTTCTTTTATGGCGTGTGTGTCGGTTACGCCAGTGCTTGCGCCATTTTCGCCATAGCGCTGTTGGGAGAATTCATACCCTTCAAAAAATTTCTGCCAGGTGGCATCAACGCTGGAGGGGTCAGTTTTATAACTTTGATAGAGCTGATCGAGGTAGCCCACATCGGCACTGGAGAGGTAGGAGTATTTATCCATGGTTCAAAAGAGATGAGAAATCAAATGTATTGAACCCTTTCAGGATTAAAAAATTGAACACTCGCTTAAACAATTATTTAAAACACCCCTTATCAACAACTTTCTTTGTACATGGGATTGTCGGTGCTTCCAAAAAGCCTATATTTGCAGCCCAAATATTAAAAAGGACGAGTTCCAACAATTAAACTGAAAAGAAAATGGCAGTTAAAATCAGATTGGCCCGCAGAGGCCGCAAAAAACTGGCGAAGTACGATGTAATCATCGCTGACGCCAGAGCACCACGTGATGGTCGCTTTATTGAAAAGATTGGTACGTATAACCCGTTAACGGTTCCGGCCAGCATTGAATTAGACGAAGAAAAGGCCTTCCAATGGCTAATGAATGGTGCACAACCTACCGACACGGTAAAAGCAATGCTTTCTTACCGTGGCATAATGTTGCGCAAGCACCTTCAGATTGGCGTGATTAAAGGCGCCATCTCACAAGATGATGCCGACCGCAAACTAAATGATTGGAAACAAGCTAAAGAAGCCAAAATCAAAGGCAGAATAGATACTCTTGCTGACGACAAGCAGGCAAAAGCCAAAGCACGCAAAGAAGCTGAAGCTAAGATTAAAGAAGCCCGCGCTGAAGCTATTCGCAAGAAGGCAGAAGTTGTTACCGCGCCAGCCGCTGAAGCCTCAACCGAGGGTGAGGCCGCAGCAACTGAACCTACTTCAGAAGCACAAGCTTAATTCGGTTAGACCTACTATTGTAATCATGCCAGTGCTTTACAGCATTGGCATTTTTATTTTTGAAAATTATTCAAATGAAAAAGGAAGACTGTTATAAAGCGGGCTTTATCATGAAACCTCACGGATTAAAAGGTGAGGTTACCGTTTCGCTCAATCCGGATTCACCCGCGGAATGGTCAACACTTAAATCGGTGCTGGTTGAAAATCAAAACACCCTGGTGCCTTATTTTATTGAAAGTGTCTCTGTCAAAAATGATAAGGCCTTTGTAAAATTTGAAGATGTTTCGACACCCGAAGAAGCTGCGAAGCTAAAAAACCACTCCATCTATTTGTTAAAAACCACCCGACCAAAATTAAAGGTTGACGATTTTTATGATGATGAAATCATTGGCTTTCAGGTGAGTGATCAAACGTTAGGCCTACTGGGTACGGTAAAAACGCTGGAACGGGCAGGTATTAACCGGTTTATAATTCTGGACTATGAACAAAAAGAAGTGATGATACCAGCGCACCAGCCGTTGGTGAAATCGATAAACCGTTCAAAAAAAATAATCAGCGTTAACCTTCCGGATGGTTTTTTGGATATTTGACTATGCACATCTCCATCATAACCTGTCTCCCGCGTTTACTTGAAAGTCCATTCAATGATTCTATTCTAAAACGTGCTCAAACCAAAGGTTTGGTTAGTGTCGACATTATCGATTTGCGGGAATATGCAACAGGCAAACACAAACCCGTTGATGATTACGCTTTTGGCGGAGGGGCAGGCATGGTCCTCATGATTGAGCCAATCGATAAGTGCATTACTGATTTAAAATCAAAACGACACTACGATGAAATAATTTACATGAGCCCGGATGGGGAGTTATTTACACAATCAGTTGCCAATGAACTTAGCTTAAAGAAAAACCTCATTCTGCTCTGTGGGCATTATAAAGGGGTTGATGAGCGCGTACGGGAGCATTTGGTCACCCGCGAAATCAGTATCGGAGATTATGTGTTATCGGGAGGGGAGCTGGCCGCTGCTGTGGTGGCCGATGCCGTAATCCGTCTCATTCCCGGAGTGCTGTCTGATGAAACCTCAGCGCTGAGTGATTCCTTTCAGGATGGCCTCGTTGCACCGCCAGTGTATACACGGCCTGCTGAGTACAAGGACTGGAAAGTGCCTGAAATCCTGCTTTCAGGCCACCAAGCCAGAATTGAGGAGTGGAAACATGAACAGTCGCTTGAGAGAACCCACAAAAGACGCCCAAATCTGCTTAAATAGCTTGAAATACCGCCTCTTGGTTCAAAAACATTCTTGGATGCACTTCTAAAATCTCGATTCTTTCCCTACATTTGCAATCCATTTTTGAAAACACGCTATTATGGCCGATTTAATAAAAGTAGTTGAGCAGGAATACACTGCCTCCCGTGAAAAAATGCCTGATTTTAAGGCTGGTGATACTGTTAACGTTCACGTTAAAATTAAAGAAGGAAACAAAGAGAGGATTCAGCAATTCCAGGGCGTTGTAATCCAGCGTAGGGGTTATGGCTCCAATGGAGAAACCTTTACCGTACGTAAAGTTTCCAATGGCGTTGGTGTTGAGCGTATTTTCCCGATAACTTCCCCCAGCATTGATAAAGTGGAGGTAGTGAAGGAAGGTAGCGTACGCAGAGCCAAATTATACTATATGAAAGGCCGCCAGGGCAAATCAGCCAGAATCAAAGAAAAGATCTGATCATATATCATTTACGAAAGCCATCCGGTTCATTTCCGGGTGGCTTTTTTGTTTTATACCGGTGTGATTTACCGCATTAGCATACTTTTAAATAATTGATAACTTTGCTTCCCTACTTAAAAAATTATGGCAAAACAGGCTAAACAAAGCATTTCTAAGATCCTCGGCAAAGACGCGAAATTTCTCCTGGATCATAAAAGCAAAACCATTCCAACCAACCAAATACATACCCCTGGGCCCGATTTCGTGGACCGGGTATTTGCACAATCCAACAGAACACCTCAGACCCTCAGAAGTCTTCAGGCGATGTTTGACCGCGGCCGTTTGGGTGGAACTGGCTTTCTTTCCATACTCCCAATAGATCAAGGTATTGAACATAGTGCAGGGGCCTCGTTTGCTAAAAATCCCATCTATTTTGATCCAGAAAATATTGTAAAACTTGCTATTGAAGGCGGATGCAATGCAGTGGCTACCACCTATGGTGTACTGGCTATGATGTCACGTTCCTACGCCCACAAAATTCCGTTCATTGTAAAAATTAATCATAACGAGCTTCTTACGTATCCTAATAAGCATGATCAAATCATGTTTGGCACAGTAGAAGAGGCCTGGAACCTTGGTGCTGTTGCGGTTGGTGCCACCATTTATTTTGGTTCTGATAATTCAACACGTCAGATTCAGGAAGTGGCTGCTGCTTTTGAACGTGCACACGAATTGGGTATGGCAACTATCCTGTGGTGTTATATCCGCAACAACGCGTTTAAGCAAGGTGGAAAGGATTACCATGTGTCGGCAGACTTAACCGGACAAGCTAATCATTTAGGCGTGACCATTCAGGCTGATATCATCAAACAAAAACTTGCTGAGAACAATGGCGGGTACAAAGCTTTGAACACTGGTGGCAGCAGCTACGGCAAACTTGATGAACGTATTTATACCCACCTCACTTCTGATCACCCTATTGATCTTTGCCGCTATCAGGTAGCAAATTGCTACATGGGTCGTGCCGGGTTAATCAACTCAGGTGGTGAATCAAAAGGTGCCAGCGATCTTGCTGATGCAGTGCGCACTGCAGTCATCAACAAGCGTGCCGGAGGTATGGGTTTGATTTCAGGAAGAAAAGCCTTCCAGCGCCCTATGAAAGAAGGTGTAGAAATCCTGAATGCCATTCAGGACGTTTATTTGGATGAGAGCATTGATTTGGCCTAACTGAAAGATAACCATGTCGTGGTTTAATAGAACTGACAAAGGAATTTTAACACCAACGGAAGCGAAACGCGAAGTACCGGATGGACTTTGGTTTAAATCGCCCGGTGGGAAAATAATTCATACACGTGAGCTTAAAAACAATGCCTATGTTGTACCTGAAGAGGATTACCACGTTCGCATAGGTTCACAAGAATATTTTGAAATCCTGTTTGATGATGGCGCTTTCACAGAGTTAGATGCAAATATGGAGTCTGCGGATCCGTTGAAGTTTAAAGACACCAAAGCATACCCTAAGCGCATAAAAGAAACCCAGGAAAAAACTGAATTGAAAGATGCCGTACGTACTGCCTACGGAAAAATGAGCGGTATGGATCTTGTAATTGCGTGTATGGATTTTAGTTTCATTGGTGGCTCCATGGGTTCAGTAGTGGGTGAAAAAATTGCACGGGCCATGGATCATTCGCTTAAGCACAACAAACCTTTCCTCATGATCTCCCGTTCAGGTGGAGCACGCATGATGGAAGCTGGGCTTTCGCTTATGCAGATGGCAAAAACATCAGCCAAAATTGCCTTACTCGATCAGGCTAAAATACCCTACATTTCCTTGATGACAGACCCGACAACCGGTGGCGTTACAGCATCGTACGCCATGTTGGGTGATTTTAATATTGCAGAGCCTGGAGCGCTTATTGGTTTTGCAGGTCCACGTGTAATCCGTGAAACAATTGGCAAAGACCTTCCTAAGGGCTTTCAAAGTGCCGAGTTTGTATTAGATCATGGCTTTCTGGATTTTATCGTTGATCGGAGGAATTTGAAAAGCAAACTCACCACCCTGCTTAAAATGCTGGCTGGTTAAAGTTGGATCACCCTTTCGTGAACTTAGTCTACCAAAAGAATTCTTTCACAATCTTTCTGAAATGTTTAAGAAATTGTTGCAAACAACAAGAAAGTTGGGTTAAGGAACCGTTGTACGATGAAAAAATAACTGAGCAGAATTCTCTTGTTGTTTTAAAGCAGTATCAACCTTAACAAAAAGAGACTGCCCTAATAGGGCTGTCTCTTTTATTAGCACTTCAGTGCCCTAATTGTATCCTGAATTTTGCGTCAGGTTAGGATTTACATTAATATCCCTTTGAGGTATAGGAAACACCAATTTATCACTATTGTAAGGAAAAACCGTAGCCCCCTCCACAATTGATTCTTGGAGACGCTTTGCATCATGCAGACGCTCTCCCTCGTGAGCCAACTCCAACCTTCTCTCTCGCAAAATATCAGCTAAAGTAACCACGCCTAATGGAGACAAATTTGCACGATCTCTGATAATATTATTTATATCAGCAGCTGGGGTTGATCCAATTGCCGATCCAAGTCGCTGGTTACATTCTGCACGAGTCAAATACATTTCAGCTAGGCGTATAACTTTTACATTTCCAAATTGATTTACCCACTTTCCTGAACGAGTTTCACCTGTTCCTGGATCAAGGAAGAAAAAAGCTAAACGATCATCTCCTGCTTCATACTGGGCAAGGTGTGCTGCTTGAATTTCTACATCACCACGTCCACCTGATGCCGTTGGCGCAAAGAACGTCTGCATATTATTGACACCATCAACCGTGCTCACAGGAATATTAAAGACATCCTCTGAAGTTGTGCTGGTATTAAAACAACTTGAATAGGTCGGACGCATTGAGTAGTTCCCGGAGGTTATTACACGGTTGGCAGCATCGCGGGCATTTGCATAGTCAGCCATTTGAAGATAAACCCGGGAGAGGAATGCAGCGGCTGCCTCCTTAGTAGCCTTTCCGGAACGTGGTCCAGATGCAAGCTTTGTTTCTGCACTTGTCAAGTCTGCAACAATTTGTGTGTACACTTCCTGAACTGTTGACCGTGAAACCAGGGCTACACTATTACGATCCTCGGTTAGCATCAATGGAACACCAAGATTGGTGCTTACATTCCCAGCCGAATAAGGCTGCGCAAAAAATTTAATAAGTTCAAAATAGGAAATGCCGCGTAAAAACAACGCCTCTCCTTCTACCTGATCACGATCGGCAGGATTCACTACGTTGATTGCACTTAAAACGTTATTAGCAACATTGATGGTTCTGTATGCGTTTGTCCAAAGTGCAGCCACATCAGCATTTAGTGTAATCATTTCTTTGCGGTAAATATCCGCCACATCATTAAATGTTCCGGAAAAAACGATTTCGCTATTAGCCGCTAAAATTTCACTATTCCTGAATGTATTCCCTCCATAGAATGCGCCAGCAGATAGCGCATCGTATGCTCCAATCAATGTTGTCTTAACATTCTTGTCATTTGCCAAAGCTACAGCATCGCCTGTGTTGTTTGGATCAACAGGCTCTAGCTTATCTTCACATGCAACCGCAAAGAAGAAAAGGGCTGTAACGATTAGTATTTTATTCATTAAAGTCTTCATATCATTCTTAACTTATTGTTTGTTCTTAGAAACCTACTTTCAATCCTACGGTCAAATTTTTAGGCTGTGGCGCTGCATAGAAGTCATTGCCAAGATTTACATTGCTGGCATTGAAATCTGTATTTACTTCAGGATCCCAGCCTCTGTAATTAGTGAAGGTTAGTAAGTTCTGACCAGTAACATAAATGCGCGCACTTGTAAGTGCGAGTTTGCTTGCAATTGCACCTGGAATATTGTAGGCGACAGTCAACGTCTTTAATCGTAAATAAGAGCCATCATATAAAAATCGGCTTGATGACTGAGCCCCGTTATTCGCATAAAGACGAGCCTGAGGAATGTCTGTAATATCACCAGGGTTTTGCCAACGCCTTAACTGATCAACCGTTGAATTGTCTTCATATCTTCCATTGGCAGACATAAAGCTACCAGCTCCATCAAAAACCTTATTGCCGGTTACACCCTGAAATAATACGGATAGCTCAATTCCCTTATAGGATACATTAGCATTGAATCCATAAATTCCGGTAGGTGTTGGATTACCAAGTACTATAGATTCTGCAGAATTAAATGTCCGTGTAACATATCGATCGCCATACACACCATTGGGAACAATAAAAGCGACACCATTGTCAATCTCAGTTTGAGTAGGCGTTCTATTCAGGAAGAAGAGTGCATCTCCGTTAGCTGGATTTGCTCCTGCGTATTCCCTACCATAAAAGGAACCTATTGGCTGCCCAACAATTACTGCATTCAAAAAGCGAGAACCAGTAGGGCCAATACGTGTTTCATCTCCATTCAAACTCAGGATTTTGTTTTCATTTGTTGCATAATTACCACCAATACTAATTGACCAATCGGCATTCTTCAATATTGAGTAATTCAATACCAACTCGAAACCTTTGTTTTCCAAACTTCCAACATTTCTGAACTGGGTTGTAAATCCAGAGGTTGATGGAACAGGGGTATTCAATAATAAATCTGTAGTCTGTTTGTTATAGTAATCAATCTCACCCGTTAACCTATCGTTAAAAAATCCGAAATCAAAACCAATATCAAACTGGCCTGTTTTCTCCCATCGCAACTCTGGGTTAGGTATTTGTGAAGGCACTAAACCTGACTCTCCGCCATAAGCTACTCCAGAGTATTGGGCCAAATAACGGTAGTTGGGTATACCTGCATTTCCTGTAAAGCCATAGCTGGCTCTGAATTTCAAGAAACTAACTGTACTTTTTCCAGCAAGAAAATCTTCTTGCGTCAATATCCATCCTGCAGAAGCTGCTGGAAAAAATCCATACTTATAATCCGGTCCGAATTTGGAGGACGCATCAGTGCGACCACTTACACCAAGCAAATACCTGTCTTTGAACTTATAATTCGCACGTGCAAAGAAAGACAGGAAAGCCTCCTCTGTTAAAGTTGAAGTAACAAACACTGGTTCAGCAGCTGAAGTGAGTTTCTTCAATTCGGCTAATGGAAAACCTTGACCCTGTGCATCGGTAATATCAATGGATTTTTCCTGAAGTTCTGTTCCACCAATTACTGACAATGAGTGCTGATTAAATGTTTTATCGTAAGCCAGCATAGCCCTGGCTGTATAATTGAATGCCTGCACCCATCGGGATTGACCATAACCGCCTACAGCGCGCCCTGTTTGCGTAAACTCGTTTTGATAGCGATCATCATTTTGTGTTAGCAAATCAAAACCATATTCACCGATAACACGTAAATCGTCAGTCAGTTTATAGGTTGCACCTAACGAAACGATGTTTCTAAATACGCTCACCAAAAAGTTTGAATTCTCAAGTTCAACAGTTGCAGGGTAATATGACATAGCCGGATTTAGGGCATCATCATACAAATTTCCTTGCTGATCACGAACAGGAGTTATGGGGGCTTGTGCAACGAGCTGAAGCGGTGTAGAAAAAGCATTATCCGAAGACAAGCGATTATTCATTGATTTTGAAATGGCTATATTGGCCTGAAAGCTTAGTTTATCTGTTGCTTTATGGTCAAGATTTAAACGGCCACTAACTCGCTTAAAACTATTACCAATCAAAATCCCATCCTGATTTGTATATCCACCACTGAAAGCAAATGTGGTTTTTTCGTTTCCACCACTTGCTGTGAGATCAAACGAGGTAATGTTTGCCTTTTGATAGGCCTCCTTCTCCCAATCTGTATCCGTCTCAAGCGTTCTCCAGTCTGTATCACCACCTAAATAATCCATATAGCCTTCCCAGAATTCCAACCACGAACCAGGGTAATCTGCAGGATTATTGATAGGGTCAAACCCATCCCGCAGGTCGTTGTTATAGGCTGATTCTCGCATGAGTTCAACATATTGTTCTGAATTTAGGAAATCCCTGTTTCTGGTTGGCTTGCTGCTGCCAAATTGAAAATTAGCTGAAAAATTAGTCTTTCCAGCCTTACCTCGTTTTGTAGTGATTAACACAACTCCATTGGCTCCCCGTGATCCGTACAATGCAGAAGCAGATGCATCTTTTAAAATTTCAATGGACTGAATATCATTAAAATTAATATCTGCCAAAGCATTAGTAGACGCATCATTGCTGGAAAAGTTATCGGCATTTACAATCATTCCATCAATGACATAGAGGGGTTCATTGCTTGCAGAAATGGATGATGATCCTCGTATACGAATATTCATGCCTTGCCCCAGCTTGCCATTTTGGGAAGTAACCAAAACACCCGCAGCTCTTCCCTGAATGGCCTGTTCAAATGTTGTAACCGGTACATTTTGAATAGCATCACCACTAACCTTGGCAATATTACCAGTAAGTTCTTGCTTAATCTGAGTTCCGTAACCCGTAACAACAACCTCTGACAGTTGTGTAATATCTGGGGCCATTTGTACATCAACTGTTGTTCTTGCACCTACTGAAACCTCCAAATTGGCAAAGCCAATGAATGAGAATGCAAGCACCGCATTGTTGTCTTGAACGCGAATGCTATAATTCCCATTAACATCAGATGCTGTTCCGGAAGTTGATCCCTTAACAATTACGTTCACCCCAGGTATGGGTGACCCATCCTCCTGAGAGGTCACTTTTCCACTCACAACACGCTCTTGCGCCCAAACAGAAGCAACAAAAGCTAGCGAAAAGCATAGCAGTAAAATTTTCTTCATAAGTTTTGATTTAGGTAAAATTCAGCGAAAAGTACAAAATTTTATTTGCGACAACTTACTTTGTTCAATTTTTTGTACTTGAATCCTAATAAAACCAAATCAAAAGTATCGGTTTGCCAAGCCAATTGAGTCTTTCGTATTGTTTTGATTATTGAGAATTCAACATTGTATTTATGCGTATTCAAGTAACCAGAAAATGCATATCATAATTGAATATGCTATAACAAAAAAGCCCCGGATCAGTGATCCGGGGCTTTTTACTTTTTATTGACTTACAAACGATTGTCAGGCTTCAGCAGGAGGAAGAACCGATACAAACGAACGGTTTTCACGACTTTTTTTAAATACTACCACTCCGTTAGTAAGGGCGAATAAGGTATGATCCCTTCCTAATCCCACATTTTTACCGGGGTGGTGCTTGGTACCACGCTGACGCACAATAATATTACCGGCAACCACCTTCTGGCCACCAAAAACCTTTACGCCCAATCGTTTACTTTCCGATTCGCGGCCGTTCTTTACTTTACCTTCACCTTTCTTATGTGCCATAACTCTTTAGCTCTTTAGGGAATTATCCAATGCTTTCAATTTGCACCTTTGTGTACTGCTGGCGATGCCCGTTTTTCACGGCATAGCCTTTTCTGCGTTTCTTTTTAAAGACAATAACCTTATTGCCCTTCACATGCTCCAGTATCTTTCCTGACACTTTCGCGCCTTTCACAGTAGGGGCGCCAATTTCTACTTTCCCGTTATTGTCGAGCAGAAGGACTTCGTTAAAACTAACGCTTGATCCTGCCTCTCCATCCAATTTAGGGGCGTAGATGTATTGATCTTTAGCCACTTTGAACTGTGTTCCGGCAATGTTTACAATTGCATACATAGCTTTCAAAAATAGGACTGCAAAGGTAGAAAAAGAATTCAGAAATCAGAATACGGAATACAGAATTTGACAACGGACCCCTCAAAACACACCAGTTTCGTACCCTTGAAAAAAAAATAAAAATTTTCAGGCTTCATTTTAACTGAAAGAAGAGCATTCAAAGGGCCCATCAACCACCTAAAACACAATCATTTATAAGCCCTCGAAATATGCAAATTCAGCACAAAAACAGAACTTTTGCCAAAAATACACCCTTTGATTTGACCGCACCATTTCAAATATTTGTACGCTTACACCGGGCGGAAAAAGGTTAGTCTTCTTTCAGCCCATAACAAGTAAATTTTAAGATTTTTTAAACTGGCAACACGGCCTGCTGTTACTTTTTCAGCGTTTCCGTGAAGCCCGGCTAACTATATTTAACAACCCTAAACCCATCAAAAGATGAGTAATTCTTTACAGGAAGAACCAATTTTGAGAGAGAACAAAGATCGTTTCGTCCTCTTCCCTATTCAACAACATGATATCTGGAAATTTTACAAACAAGCCGAAGCCAGTTTTTGGACGGCCGAAGAAATAGACCTTAGTCAGGACCTTACTGACTGGGAAAACCTCAATGACGGTGAGCGCTACTTTATAAAACATGTGCTTGCATTCTTTGCGGCCAGCGATGGTATCGTTAATGAGAACCTTGCGGAACATTTCGTATCGGAAGTGCAGTATACAGAGGCTAAATTTTTCTATGGCTTTCAAATTGCCATTGAAAACATCCACTCCGAGACATACTCTTTATTAATAGACACGTATGTAAAAGATCCGAAAGAAAAAGATACACTCTTCCATGCCATTGATACGATGGACTGTGTGAGGAAAAAAGCTGAATGGGCTTTGCGTTGGATTTCCAAAGGAAATTTTCAGGAACGCCTGATTGCTTTTGCCGCTGTGGAGGGGATATTCTTCTCCGGTTCATTCTGCTCCATTTTCTGGTTGAAAAAGCGTGGGTTAATGCCCGGCTTGAGCTTTTCCAACGAGTTGATTTCCAGGGATGAAGGGCTTCATTGCGACTTCGCCTGTCATTTGTACACCAAGCACGTTATCAATAAACTTCCTGAACAAACGGTTATTGATGTTATCAAAGATGCCGTTGAAATTGAGAAAGAATTCGTTACCGATGCCTTGCCTGTAAACCTGATTGGTATGAATGCCGAATTGATGAGACAGTACATCGAGTTCGTGGCCGACCGTCTGCTCAATGAGTTGATTGGCAAAAAAATCTACGGGGCTACCAATCCGTTCGATTTTATGGATATGATTTCGTTACGTGGTAAAACCAACTTCTTTGAAAAGCGGGTTGCCGAATACCAGAAAGCCGGGGTACTTAACAGCTCGGAAAAAGATTCGTCACCCAAGTTTTCACTGAACGAAGATTTTTAATATCTTCAAAACACTTTTCACCATTTTTTAAACTTTTTAAACAACCCTATCAAAATGCTTGTCATAAAAAGAGACGGACGCAGAGAGTCCGTAAAGTTTGACAAAATCACCGCTCGCATTGAAAAGCTCTGTTACGGACTGGATATGAAATATATCAGCCCGGTGGAGATTGCTATGAAGGTGATTAACGGTTTGTACGATGGCGTAAGCACGATTCAGCTAGACAATCTCGCTGCGGAAATTGCCGCAACGCTGACGACCAAGCACCCGGACTACGCCAAGTTGGCTGCTCGCCTGGCAACTTCCAACCTGCACAAGGTAACGAGCAAGTCTTTTTCCAACACCATGAAGCGCTTGTACACGTATGTGGATCCAAAAACGGGCGAGAATGCCCCGCTCATTTCGAAAGAGATGTGGAAAACAGTGCGCGACCATGCTGCAGAACTGGATGAAGCCATTCTTTATGATCGTGATTTTGGTTACGATTACTTTGGTTTTAAAACCCTTGAGCGATCATACCTGATGAAGGTAGACGGTAAAGTGGTGGAGCGTCCACAGCACATGCTTATGCGTGTTGCCGTTGGCATTCATGGCGAGGATATTCCAGCCGCCATTGAAACCTATAACCTGCTTTCTGAAAAGTGGTTTACACACGCCACTCCTACATTATTTAATGCCGGCACACCCAAGCCACAATTGTCTTCGTGCTTCCTGCTTACTATGAAGGACGATAGCATTGATGGTATTTATGATACATTAAAGCAATGCGCTAAAATCTCACAATCAGCAGGAGGTATTGGACTTAGCATTCATAACGTACGCGCAAAAGGCTCCTATATCAAAGGCACCGGTGGAACATCCAACGGTATCGTTCCCATGCTTCGCAACTTCGATATGACCGCACGCTATGTTGATCAGGGCGGTGGAAAACGTAAAGGAAGTTTTGCTGTTTATTTGGAGCCCTGGCATGCCGATGTATTTGATTTTCTCGATCTGAAGAAAAATCATGGTAAGGAAGAAATGCGCGCGCGCGATCTCTTCTATGCTATGTGGATTCCGGATCTTTTCATGCAGCGTGTAGAGAACAACGAAATGTGGTCGCTCTTCTGCCCCAACGAAGCACCCGGTTTAGCCGAAGTGTGGGGTGAGGAGTTTGAAAGACTGTACGATAAATATGAGAAAGAAGGACGTTACCGCAAACAAATAAAAGCACAAGACCTGTGGTTTGAGATTCTTGAATCACAAATCGAAACCGGAACGCCTTACATTTTGTATAAAGATGCCGCTAACCGCAAATCGAATCAGAAAAACCTGGGCACCATCAAGTCTAGTAACCTGTGTACAGAAATTATTGAGTACACCTCGAAAGATGAAGTTGCTGTGTGTAACCTCGCTTCATTGGCGCTGAACAAGTTTGTAACAGAGGATGGCAAGTACGATCATCAGAAACTTTACGAGATTACTAAAGTAGTAACCCGTAACCTGAACAAGGTTATTGATGTAAACTACTACCCGGTAGAAGAGGCACGCAACTCCAACATGCGCCATCGCCCGATTGGTCTTGGTGTACAGGGTTTGGCCGATACCTTCATTATGCTGCGCATGCCATTCGACTCAGAAGAAGCGCGAAGACTGAATGAAGATATTTTTGAAACCATATACTTTGGCGCGATGGAGGCTTCCATGGAACTTGCTAAAGTTCAAGGACCTTACGAAACGTTCAAGGGTTCACCCGTATCAAAAGGAATATTCCAGTTCGATATGTGGGGCGTTACTCCAAAAAGCAACCGCTGGAACTGGGAACAATTAAAGCAGGATGTTAAAAAGTACGGAGTACGCAACTCGTTGTTGTTAGCCCCCATGCCAACAGCCTCAACTTCTCAGATTTTAGGTAATAACGAATGCTTTGAACCGTATACATCAAACATATACACCCGCAGAACATTGTCGGGTGAATTCATCATTGCCAACAAGCACTTGATGAAAGACCTGATTGATCTGGGCTTGTGGAATGAGACTATGCGTCAAAAATTAATCGCTACCAATGGTTCGGTACAACCCATTCCGGAGATTCCACAAAACATCAAGGACATCTACAAAACTGTTTGGGAGATTTCACAAAAAGCGATTATCGACATGTCGGCCGATCGTGGTGCATACATCTGCCAGTCGCAGAGCCTTAACATTCACCTGAAAGATCCGAACTTCGGTAAACTTACTTCCATGCACTTCTACGCCTGGAAGAAAGGATTGAAAACAGGTATGTATTACCTGCGTTCAACCGCAGCTGCTGATGCCATTCAGTTTACACTGGATAAAACAGCCATGCAGCAAACGGTTGGCGCAGAAGTAAAGACCGCTGCGGTTACCGCAACCGTTGCTGAGCCACAAACACAAATGGTTTATGCTGCACAGCCAGTAGCGGATTACGAGCAAAAGAAAGCTGATATGGCTTGTTCGTTGGACAACCCGGATGCCTGTGAGGCTTGCGGAAGTTGATTCCACTAAAGCGCGAAAAACAAAAAACCCTGACGGATCACCATCAGGGTTTTTTGTTGTGCGGGCGTGTATAGTCATCCTCCCACTTTGAGTGGTAGGATGACTGATCAAAACGGCAAATCGTCACTTGAGTTGGTATCTGGCATAAACGACTGATCTGGTGGGGGAGCCATTTCGCGCTCCTGTCCCGTTTGCCTGGCAATTTTCCAGGCACGCACATCGGTGTACCAACGGCCGTTATACTCCCGGCTTTCAATGTTGATCGATGCGGTAATTTTATCACCGGCATTTAACCGGTTTTCATCCACCTTCTCACCCCAAAGCGAAAGGCAAACCTTTTTCGGATACTGCCCCGGTGTTTCCAAAATAAATTCCTGCTTTTTCCATACTCCGTTTTTTCCTTGTCCCGTTTGAAGCGGTAAAAGGCTAACTACTGTTCCTGATATTTCCATTTTTAATTTATTTACTTCTACAATGCCCCACCTTTAATTTCATCGACTACAGAAGGGTCAAGCAAGGTAGTAACATCTCCTAAATTGGAGGTATCTCCCTCGGCAACTTTTCTCAAAATTCTTCGCATAATTTTTCCTGAACGTGTTTTGGGCAGTCCACTTACAAACTGAATCTTATCGGGTTTGGCAATGGGACCAATAATTTTAGCAACCAGTTCACGAATCTCTTTGCGCAGCTTTTCTTCTTCATGCGGTTTGTCGTAACAGATTACATAAGCGTAAACGCCTTGCCCTTTTATATCGTGAGGATAAGCTACCACAGCCGATTCACACACCGCTGAATGCTCGTCAATGGCGCTTTCAATTTCAGCCGTTCCCATGTTATGACCCGACACAATAATAATATCATCTACTCTGCCGGTAATCCGATAGAAGCCCTCTTCATCGCGCTTGCACCCATCTCCTGTAAAATATTTTCCCGGAAAGGTGGAGAAGTATGTGTCTTTAAACCGTTGATGATCCCCGTATATAGTTCGGGCCATGGCCGGCCATGGAAAACGAATCGCCAACCGACCCTCCACTCCGTTGGCCAGCAATTCATTTCCATTTTCATCCATAATGGCAGGCTGCACTCCAGGTAGCGGCAAAGTCGCATAGGCGGGTTTAAGCTTCGTGATGTTGGCAATCGGAGAAATCATAAATCCTCCTGTTTCCGTCTGCCACCAGGTGTCTACCACAGGGCATTTGCCCCGGCCGATGTTGTCATGATACCAGTGCCAGGCCTCTTCGTTGATGGGCTCACCCACGGTGCCTAATACTTTAATGGAATGTAAATCGTATTGACGCACAAAACTCAATGGAGCTTTTTCCAACGATCGGATGGCGGTTGGTGCGGTATAAAAAATATTTACCCGGTGCTTTTCCGCAACATGCCAAAACCTGCCCATATCCGGCCAGGAAGGAATCCCTTCAAACATGAGCGTGGTCGCTCCTGCCGATAATGGACCATAAACAATATAGGAATGTCCTGTGATCCAGCCTACGTCAGCCGTACACCAGTAGACTTGCCCATCCTGATATTGAAAGGCTGTTTTAAACGTGTAGTTTGTATACACCATGTAGCCCCCGCAGGTATGCACCATGCCTTTTGGCTTTCCGGTAGAACCAGAGGTGTATAAAATAAAAAGCAAGTCCTCAGCGTCCATTTCTTCGGCCGCACATACATCCGAAACGTTTCGGATTTCCTCTTCCCACCACAAATCCCGGCCGGGTTTCATGTTAACTTTTGATTTTGTGCGCTTAGCCACAAGAACCCGCTCTACCGTGGGACATTTCTCCAATGCTTCATCAATTATGGATTTAAGATCAATGATCTTATCACCTCGATAGGCTCCATCGGTTGCTAGTACCAGTTTGCATCCCGCATCATTAATACGATCAATTAAGGAACCGGCAGAAAAACCGGCAAACACTACCGAGTGTATGGCACCAATTCGTGCACATGCCAGCATGGCATAAGCCACTTCCGGAATCATGGGCATATAAATACAAACCCGATCACCTTTTGTAATGCCTTGAGCCTTTAACATGTTGGCCACACGGCAAACCTCGTGGAATAATTCCTGGTAGGTAATGTTGCGCGGTTCTTCCGAGGGATCATTCGGCTCCCAGATGATGGCGGTTTGGTTGGCCCGTTCAGGCAAATGTCTGTCGATGCAGTTTTCTGTGATGTTCAATTTCCCACCAATAAACCACTGGGCTTCAGGTTTATGAAAATCCCACTCCAGTACACGATTCCATTTTTTCCGCCACAGAAAATTCTCCGCAACATCTGCCCAAAAGGCTTCTGGGTTTTCTATACTGAAATCATAGTGTTTCTGGTATTCCGCAAAGGAATTAATCAACTTCATAGGCATTCCGATTGGAGGCACCTAAAAATCGGATATTTGTTTGACTTGAAAAACCCTTATTTACAGGAAGAACTCCACCGCTACAGCTACCAAAGCACCCAAAATGGCCACGGTTAGTTTACGTGCATTAAAATGATGCTCAGGGCTGCTTTCAAACACAATGGTTGTGGATATGTGAAGAAAGTTACCGCTAACCAGCGCATACAATAATACCAATCCAGATTGCGAGAGAATTTCAGCCTCCACCAGATAGGTGCTGATCAATAAGCCGATAGGTGCGGCTACAGAAAAGACTATCAGGTAAGGAATAGCTTTGTTCCGGGAGTTCAGCTGAAAAGAAAGTACCGTCATTAAAGCAAAGGCCGCTGGGGCACGGTGCAGCGCAATTCCTAACAAAATAGCATTCACATCGTACTGAAAACCCATGGTTGCGGGCTGTGCCAGCATGGCGCCTTCTAAAAAAGCATGCACGCATAAAGCCATTAATAGTACAAGAGCTGATACTTGTTGGTGTTGATGTGAGTGCTGATGATCATGGGCATGCTCGTGCTTGTGGATATGACCATGCTCTACACCGGATGTAAAGTGCTCCAGAATTTGTTGCAGAAAAAAACCGCATAGCACAAATAACCCGATCAACTCTACCTCACCGTTGCCACGATACAGCTCTGGAAGTATGTGTACAACGGTAATCCCAAAAAGATAGGCTCCTGCAAATACCAGCAACAACCTGAAGCTCTTAGTTCTGCCCCCGGGTATAAGGTAAACCAACAAACCCGAAAGCAGTGGTGTGAAGAAAAGAACCAAAAGTTTTAAGGTCATGAGATATTTGTTATTTCACTACTACATTTTGCTCAATGCCCTTCGAAATAAAAACTTTAGCATTGCCCGATTCATCAGAATAAATAATCAAACCATCCAAATCACTCCTACTTTTCAATATTTCGATAGCACGCTCATGCCCCATAACCATAAAAGCGGTAGCCCAGGCATCGGCAGTAATGCCGTCTTCGGCAAAAACTGATGCACTTAAAATTTCCTTCCGTACTGGATATCCAGACTCCGGATCAATGGTGTGTGAAAATTTCTTGCCATCAACTTCACGGTAGTTAAAGTAATTTCCTGAGGTGGTGAAAGATTTATCCTTTAATGAAATATATGCTTTAAAAAAAAGGTTATCACGTGTAGAAGCTGGATCAAGGATACCAATCTCCCATGCTTTTTGTGTTTTAAGATTAATACCACAAGCCATTCCCTCTCCACCAAGTTCAACCAACATATTTACGATGCCCTTTGCTTTCAGAAACTCTGTAACCACATCTGCACCATATCCTTGTCCGATTCCCCCAAAATCAAGTTGGGTGCGTGAGTCGGTTTTCCACACGCTATCCCTATTAAATTGTATTTTTTCAAAGCCTACAAAATCGCGAATGGAGTCTACCTGTAAATTACCCGGATTAAGTGGCTCGGCCGGACCAAACCCCCACGCATTAACCAGTGGCATTACAGTAGGATCAAACGCACCGGAAGAGGCAGCAAAAACTTCTTGCGACTTCCTCAACACCGGCAAGAAATACGGAAGACCGAAGGTGAATGAACGCTCTCCTTTATTGAATAATGTAATGTCTGAATTTGGTAAATAGGTATTGATGCTTTGATTGACTACTTCCAACAAGGAGTCGACAGAGGTTTTAAAGTTTCTTCGCTGATCATCGAAATAGGTAATGTGATAGGTGGTGCCCATCGTTTTACCCTCAATCATCATGGGCTCAGGTGCCTGGTTTTTGCGGTATAACCAAACGGCAAACACTGAGGTGATTAGTATAATACTATAGATAATGTTCTTCTTCCGATTGTCCATACCCCAAAAATGAAGGCGCAAGTTATGGAAATTGCGTTAATGCAACAGTGTTGCTTTAACAAAATCCATCGAATTGAGTACCTTCGCAAAACTCTAGTTCATGCGCGAGGATTATTTGCAGGGCAGTTCCGAAAACCAATCAGCAGCCGAAAAAGAATTTGAAAAAGCACTCAGGCCGCTTTCGTTCAGTGATTTTACCGGACAGCAAAAGGTTGTTGATAACATAAAGGTGTTTGTACAGGCGGCTAAGCAGCGCAGCGAGCCACTGGACCATGTGCTGCTTCATGGCCCTCCCGGCCTTGGCAAAACAACGCTATCCTACATTATTGCCAACGAACTGGAAACAAATATAAAAATTACCTCAGGCCCGGTGCTTGACAAACCCAGCGACCTGGCCGGCTTACTAACCAACCTCGAGGCGCATGATGTTCTATTTATAGACGAAATCCACCGGCTTAATCCAATTGTAGAAGAATACCTCTATTCAGCTATGGAGGATTTCAAAATTGACATCATGCTTGATACCGGTCCGAATGCACGATCAATTCAAATCGGATTAAATCCCTTTACACTAATCGGTGCAACCACACGGGCTGGTCTACTCACCTCACCATTACGGGCACGCTTTGGTATTAATGCTCGTTTGGAATACTATGATGCAGCCTTGCTGAATAAAATCATTCATCGGTCAGCCAGTATTCTGAATACTCCAATTGAAGAGGATGCCGCATTTGAAATTGCACGAAGAAGCCGCGGAACACCACGTATTGCCAATAACCTTTTACGTAGAACACGGGACTTTGCACAAATTAAAGGTGATGGAACGATTACCCTGGCCATTGCACAAATGGCGTTGAAAGCGCTGGACGTGGATGAACACGGACTGGATGAAATGGACAACCGAATTCTGCTAACCATTATCGAAAAATTTAAAGGCGGTCCTGTCGGATTAACTACCATTGCCACGGCCGTGGGCGATGAAGCAGAAACCATTGAAGAAGTATATGAGCCATTCTTAATTCAAGAGGGGTACATTAAACGAACTTCACGCGGACGTGAAGCAACAGAATTGGCCTACAAACACCTAAAGCTCGCTCCGCCCCAATCGAAAAGGCCGGGGTTGTTTGATTAAAAGATTGAACTTGAAATCATCATCGCCAAAAACCCAAACGCACTTCATAAAATCCACAGCCGCAAAACTCGGTTTTAGTTTTTGCGGTATCTCAAAAGCGGTATTTCTGGAAGAGGAAGCAGATAAATTAGAAACCTGGTTATCGAAAGGCTACCAGGGAAAAATGAGCTACCTCGAAAATCACTTCGATAAACGTCTTGATCCAACCAAACTCGTAGAGGGAGCAAAATCGGTTGTAAGCCTGATGTACAACTATTATCCCGAAAAAGACCTGGCCAACATTCACAACTTAAAAATTGCCAAGTATGCTTATGGTGAGGATTATCATTTTGTGATAAAAGATAAACTCAAAGAATTTCTATTCTTGATCCATGAAGAAGTTGGTGAAGTTAACGGCCGTGCGTTTGTTGATTCAGCCCCGGTGATGGAACGCGTGTGGGCAAAAAAATCGGGAATCGGTTGGATTGGGAAAAATTCCTTGCTGTTAAACCGATCGATGGGTAGTTTCTTTTTTCTTGCTGAACTTATACTTGATCTGGAACTGGAATATGACGGACCGATAAAAGATTACTGCGGCACATGCACGGCCTGCATGGATGCCTGCCCAACGGATGCCATTCCACAACCGTACGTTGTGGATGGAAGTAAATGCATTTCCTATTTCACTATTGAATTGAAGGAAGAAATACCAAATGAAGTAAAAGGAAAATTCGAAAACTGGATTTTCGGGTGCGACATCTGTCAGGATGTTTGCCCGTGGAACCGTTTCTCACAACCACACAATGAAAGCCGTTTTAAACCACATGCTGAACTGGAAAAATTGTCGGGGAATGATTGGAAAGAAATGACGGAAGAAGTGTTTCAGAAAATTTTTAAAAAGTCAGCGGTAAAGCGTACCGGCTTTGAAGGGTTAAAGCGAAACATTGAATTTACTCTAAAACCTAAATCAATCTGATTAATCTTTCCATCAACACATCAAATCGTTAACGAATCAACTTTTAAACGCCCACTTCAAAAACTCCGGCATGGCGCGCTTCCAGGTGGGTAAGTTGTGTTCGCCATCAGTCATCTCATAATACTGGATGTCGTGAAAAGGACGGTAACCTTTTTTAGTCAGCTCAACAATCAGGTCCAGCGTATCATCAATCGAATCAATTACACCATTTTTATTTCGATCAGCCGTTTCATCCAATAATCCGGCTTGAAACCAAAATTTTAACCCCGGCTTATACCTTCCTTTCCGGATAACACTATGTATAATCCTGTCGCGGGTATCGGAATACAACCGGCTTTTCGAATCGCGTCTGCGCCACCAAAATGATCCGCTAAACGCACCCGCTTTGCCAAAGTAATCGGCATGATGCCAGGCAATATCAACAGCCGAAAGACCACCCATGGAAAATCCGGCTATCGCCCTATCGGCAACCGCATCGGAAATAGAATACCGGTAATGAATGTAGGGTATCAACTCCGTCATAACGAAGCGGCTGTAATCCTTTGCCTTTTTCCCCCGCTTTTTAAAATCGGGGTGGCTGGCCACCCCATACTCCTGCATGCGATCACCGGCATGAACAGCCACTACTACAATATCTTTTATGAACTTATTTAGCGTAAGTTCCTCAAGGGTTTCTTTCAAGGCTATCGCATCTCCATCCTGTCCATCATTCAGGATCAGCAGCGGAAAAGGCTTTTCCGCTTTTTCAAACTGATAGGGTAAAAAAATATCGACTACAGTATCGCGGTCCAGAAGTTTGGAATGAACATCCGTAAGGCGCTCTAAATGGTAATGATGTTTGGCGGTCAATGAATTTTATTTATGCCTAAATGCTTATTTTCAGGCTGTAAAAATATAAGTTTAGGTGAGTATCCGTTTAACGTCCTAAAATTAATAGAGCATCACCACATTAACACCTCACCCCTTCCCCTCTCCCGCAGGAGAGGGGTGTCCGAGGTACGAGCCTGCCTGCCGGTAGGCAGGGACGGGGTGAGGTTTTAATTAGGACATCAAACGGACATTCAGATAAGTTTACTAATAACCTGATTTATGCCCCACGAACATTTCCACAAATGGTACAGTCCCAATCTTGGCAGAGAGATTGGTACCCTTGCGTTTGGCACACGCGGATACCCCCTCATCCTGTTTCCCACCTCCATGGGCAGTTATTATGAGAATAAAGATTTTAAATTAATTGATAGTGTATCCTGGTTTCTGGATGAAGGCCTTGTAAAAATCTATTGTCCGGATGGAGTTGACTCGATGAGTTGGTATAATAAAAACATTCATCCGGCTGACCGGGTTAAAAATCACATCTGGTACGATCAGTTTTTAACACACGAATTAGTGCCGCTGATGCAGCGCGAAACAGGCGTACATCGTGTGGCTACAGCCGGTTGCAGCTTTGGAGGCTACCATGCCACCAATTTTGCTTTTCGTCATCCGGAAGTTGTGAAGTATGTTTTCAATATGGGGGCTGCGTTCGATATAAAAGATCAACTGGATGGGCATTACGATGACAACGTTTATTTTAACAATCCACCCGACTTTATTCCCAATGCCCAAAACCATCACTTCCACGATATGTTTGTAGTATTGGGCACCGGCACACATGATATGTGCTGGAGCGCAAACGAAAAGATGGCTGAAATTTTACGTAACAAAGGCATCAATCACTGGCTGGATGTGCGGCATGAACACCCACACGATTGGCCTGCATGGCGCGAAATGTTTCCGCATTACCTCTCCTTAATTAAATAACGAAAACAAATACACATGAAAAAAATAGGAATACTTCACGGCATGGAACGCACCTTTCCGGAAGCGTTTGTTGAGCGCGTTAACAAAATGGGCTTAAAAGATATCGTTGCCGAGCCGGTGATGATCGACAAAGTTGAACAAGGTGAAGCCAGTGACTACGCAGTAATTATTGATCGCATTTCGCAGGATGTACCTTTTTACCGGGCGTATTTAAAAAATGCAGCTATTGGTGGCGCGGCCGTTATTAACAATCCGTTTTGGTGGAGTGCCGATGAAAAATTCTTTAACAATGCGTTGGCCGTAAAACTTGGTGTACCCGTACCGAAAACCGTTATTCTTCCTTCACACGATAAACCTACCGATACCAGTGATGAATCGTTTCGGAATTTAAAATTCCCACTCTCGTGGGAAAAGATTTTTGAATATATCGGCTGGCCCGCTTATATGAAACCCCACGCTGGCGGAGGATGGAAGAGTGTATACAAGCTCAACAACATGGATGAATTCTTTACAGCCTATAAAGAAACCGGCCAACTGGTGATGATGCTGCAAGAAGAAATCATTTTTGAAGAATACTTCCGATGCTACTGCCTGGGCAGAAGGTATGTTCGAATTATGCAATATGAACCGCGCAATCCACATCACTTGCGTTACGTGATCAATGGACCACCGGCATCTGAAAAGCTCTTGAAAAAAGTAAATGACTATGTATTGCAACTTTGCAACGCACTGGGTTATGATTTCAATACCGTAGAATTAGCAGTACGAAACGGAATTCCCTATGCCATCGACTTTTGCAATCCTGCACCCGATGCAGATGTGCATTCCGTTGGACAGGAAAATTTTGAATGGGTGGTAGAGCATGCCGCTAAAATGGCTGTTGAACGGGCTCAACAACAAAAACCCGGTAAAGACAACCTGACGTGGGGCACATTTGTTACCGATTCGGTTTCAAACTATTTAAAAGGCTCGGCCGCTAAGCCCGCAGCCAAACCCAAAGCAGCAGCAAAAACAAAATCAAAATAAAATCTCCTCGAAAGGTTAAGGGTAAAGTCTATGGAAAAATTTACGATTGGCATTGAAGAGGAGTACATGGTGATTGATCCGGTTACCCGCGAACTCACCTCGCATGATCAACGGATTGTTGATGCCGCCCAGCATATTTTAAAAGACCGTGTAAAAGCAGAAATGCACCAGGCTGTGGTGGAAGTAGGCACCGGTATTTGTGCCGATATTCAGGAAGCCAGTGCCGACATACGTGGCCTGCGAAAGTTGGTTTGTGGTATTGCACAAAACATGGGCTTTCGAATTGGAGCTGCCGGCACGCACCCTTTTTCACATTGGTCGAAACAACTGATTACACCCAATCCACGCTACGATGAAATCGTGAACGAAATGCAGGAAGCGGCTCGCTCCAATTTGATTTTCGGTTTACATGTTCATGTGGGTATTGCTGACAAGAATATGGCTATTCATATCATGAATACCATTCGGTACTTTCTGCCACACGTTTATGCGCTCTCGTGTAACAGTCCGTTTTGGGAAGGACGAAATACAGGTTTCAAATCCTTTCGCACGAAAGTATTCGATAAATTTCCGCGTACCGGTTTACCCGATTATTTCGCTGACTGGGATGAGTTTAAGAATTATGTAAACCTGCTGATTAAAACGGGTTGTATTGACAACGCAAAAAAAATCTGGTGGGATGTACGTGTACATCCCTTTTTCGATACCATTGAATTCCGCATTTGTGATGTGCCTACCCGCGTGGAAGAAACATTAGCTATTGCAGCTGTATTTCAGGCGTTGGTAGCTAAATTATACAAGCTGCGCAAGCAAAACATGAGTTTCATTGTTTATACGCGTGCCCTCATTAATGAAAATAAGTGGCGTGCATGCCGGTATGGCATTGATGGCAAGTTGATTGATTTTGGCAAACAAGCTGAAGTAGAAACGCGGGCGCTAATAAAAGAACTTCTTGAGTTTATTGACGATGTGGTTGATGAACTTGGAAGCCGCGAAGCCATCAATTATGTTTACACCATGCTTGAGCAAGGTACCGGGGCGGATCGGCAATTGGCTGTATTTAACCAAACCGGTAACCTGGAAAATGTGGTTGACTACATAATTGCTGAAACAGGCAATTGTTAAAGCATTAAATTTTTAACTGAAAAAATTATTACGTTGATAGCAAGGGATAGCATACGAATAGCTGTACTTGATTTATATGAAGGAATGCCCAATGAAGGGATGCGCGGCATTCGGCAACTCATACAGGAATTCACAGCAGACTCTCACCTGCCTGTTACTTTTGATATTTTTGATGTTCGGTTGAATTGTGAAGTACCCGAAACCGATTATGATATCTACATCAGCAGTGGCGGCCCGGGAAGTCCGTTGGATAGTGAGGGGTCATTGTGGGAAAAAAAATATTTCTCTTTAATTGATGCGCTTCATGAACATAATGCGAACCATCCGCAAGACAAAAAGCACGTGTTGCTGATTTGTCATTCCTTTCAGTTGTATTGCCGGTATTATGGTTATGCAAAAGTTACCAAACGCAAAAGCACTTCGTTTGGAGTAATGCCTGTGCACAAAACGGATGAGGGCATGCACGAACCATTGTTCAGAAGTCTGAATGACCCCCTTTGGGCAGTTGATTCACGCGATTACCAGATAACAGATCCCAATCTTTCCAAAATAAAAAACAGAGGCGGCTCTTTACTGGCCCTTGAAAAGGTGCGTCCGCATGTTCATCTCGACAGGGCGGTGATGGCCATTCGGTTTGATGAAGCCTTCATCGGCACACAATTTCATCCGGAAGCTGATGCCCCCGGTATGCGCATGTACCTGTTGCGCGAAGACAAGAAAGACTTGGTGATCCAGAAACACGGAGAAAAAAAATACTGGGATATGCTGGAACACCTGGGTGATCCCGATAAAATTATGGCTACGTATCATGCCGTGGTACCTCGCTTTTTAATGATGGGCCTGCAAACACAGTTATCTTCCGTTTTATCATGATCGATCCGGTCAGGCGTGAATACAACCAGTTCTTTTCAGATGAAAAGTATAATCAGTTTATTGATGCCCTTAATCGCTACTATAATTTTCCGGTAAAATTTCGGGTAGCCGAAACACCCGTATTTGTTGGCCACGACTTGAAGCAAAAATTACTTCGTGCTTCGGATAGCATCGTTGACATTTTGGTGAGTGATGAACTCAAGAAAAAAACCGAACGCGCAATACCAAAAGATTTATACGTACCCAATGAAGATGACCATACACTCTTTATGGCTCTTGATTTTGGTATTGTAAAATCATCAACCGGTGAACTGCAACCTCAGCTCATTGAGATGCAGGGTTTCCCTTCATTGTTTTGCTGGCAGGATTTTCTATCTAATCGCTATCGCGAGCACTTTCCGATTCCTGAAAATCTAAATTCACATATTGGGTTGAGTAGCGCTGAATACCAGCAGTTGATAAAAAGAATATTACTGAATGACCATGATCCGGCAGAAGTAATTTTGCTGGAAATCGATCCGCTTCAACAAAACACAGCAATCGATTTTGTGGTAACCAAACATTACACTGGCATTGAGCCTATACACATTGGTGATCTGAAGCGGGAAGGAAGAAAATTATTTTATTCGCATAACGGGAAGAAAACCCAGGTGAAGCGTATCTACAATCGTGTAATTTTTGATGAGCTGAACGCCCGTAAAGATTTGCAGCTTGACTTTAACCTGACCGAAGAAGTGGATGTAGAGTGGGCCGGGCATCCCAACTGGTTTTTCCGCATCAGCAAATTCACCATGCCCTTTATCAAAAGTGAGTATGTTCCTGAGTGTAGGTTTTTAAGCGACTATGAACACTTTCCTGATGATCTGCAAAACTATGTACTGAAACCCCTATTCTCTTTTTCAGGCAGCGGCATCATCTTCCACGTTAAAAAAGAAGACCTGACCTCCATTCCTTCTGAAGAAGGTCATAACTTTTTATTGCAACGGAAAATCCAATATGAACCAGTTATCCAGGCACCTGATGGTTTAGTGAAAACTGAAATCAGGTTATTGTTTGTCTGGGAGAGGGGAGAGGCTCGTCCACGTTTGGTCACCAACCTCGCCCGGTTAAGCCGCGGAGAAATGATTGGCGTAAAATTTAATATGAATAAAACGTGGGTAGGCGGATCGGTGTGCTTCTTTGAATAGTGCCCGCTACAAAATTGCTATGTCTGTAAAACTATTTGTTTGAACTGTCACACCGAGGAACGAGGTGTCTCATTTTGGTTTAATTATCATAGTAAACGGATAGTCACAAAAATTAAAACCCCCTCGCGGTACACAAGGGGGTTTGATTAAACCATTAAGCTGCTACAAAACAGCGATTCAAGATCGCCTCATACTGATTCCCAAACCTGGTGTAACACCACTGTTTGAGCTCCCGAATGTCATCGCCAATCAACAGATTGATGGCTTTTCGAAGCTCTTTTTCAAAGAGCTGAGCGTCAAAACTCACTTTCGTGAGCACCTTCTTTACATAATTTAGCATAGCAATAAGTAAGGAACGGTTTAAAAAATAATTACGCTTAACACAGTTAAATTTAGCACGGAGTTAAATTAACTGAAAGAACATTTTTACTTTTAAACGTTCATTTTGGTACAGAGATTGAGTATGAGGCCGGATTTTTCGATAAACGTTCTTTTCACGCTTTTACTAACCAGTTTAGCCGCAACGTTCGCAAACGGACAAACCATCCAGATTACCCTGGGCCCCGATGAAATCGGCCAAAATCAGGGTTGGACGATAACGGTAAGCATTCAAAACGACCGTTTAAAAAGCATCGATAACTTTCCTGACATTGAAGGTTTTTCCAAAGGCGGCCAATCAACCTCCTCGCAAACCAGCATGATTAACGGCCAGATTTCCTCATCACAAAGCATTATCATGACTTATCTTCCTTCCCGCCAGGGAGTAATAACAGTGCCACCCTTTAAAATGAAGGTCAATGATCAGGTTATCTCATCGGAAGGTAAAAAGGTAACGGTAGGCGCCCCGGTTACGCAACCGAGGCAATATGACCCGTTCAGAAGTTTCTTTGAGCGCGATAATACTTATGGCGCTCCACCAACGGAATACATCGATATCAAAGAAGACGCTTTTCTGGCGCTGACTACCGGTAAAGATGAAGTTTATGTTGGTGAAGGATTTAATGCACTATTAGCTTTTTACGTTGCCGAGGATAATAAAGCGCCACTCCAATGGCATCAGATCAGCAAGCAATTGTCTGAAATTCTCAAAAAGATAAAACCTGCTAACTGCTGGGAAGAAAACTTCAGCATTGAAAATATTGAAGGTGAACGGGTAAACGTAAGCGGTAAAATGTACACCCGGTATAAAATGTACCAGGCAAATTTTTATCCGTTGAATACAGAGCCTGTTACGTTTCCCAGTGTGCCACTGGAAATGTTAAAATATAAATTGGCAAAAAATCCTTCCTTCTTTGGTCAGAATCGGCAAGAAGATTTCAAGACGTTTTATTCCAAGCCCAAAACGGTTAAGGTTAAAGAACTGCCTCCACATCCGTTAAGTAAGCAAGTTGCCGTGGGTGATTATCGGCTGGAGGAAAAGATAAGTTCTACCGCATTGGAAACGGGTAAAAGTTTTTCTTACGACTTTATTATCTACGGTGAAGGCAACATTTCCGCCATTGAAAAACCTGCTGTGAAGAATACGCTTAACTTTGATTTTTATGAGCCCAATATAAGGCAGAACATCAGGCGCGAAAACAACCGCGTTACCGGCAGTAAAACATTCAGCTATTTTATTATTCCAAAAGAACCAGGCGAATTTAAGTTAGGTGATGATTTTAAATGGGTGTTCTTCAATCCAACAAAAAAAGCATATGACACACTGATGGCGAAAGCAGCTGTAGTGGTGCAGGGAGAAAGTTTAAAAAACGAAGTAATTGAATCGGTAGATGCTGGATCTTTCTATGATCAAATCAATTTTGCTGACAATACTCTGAGAAGTGTTTCAAATGAAGGGTGGCTGAAAATCGTTCTGAACATTTTTATTTTGGTGATGTTGGCCGGATCGGCTTATCTGGTATTTAAGAAATAGTTTAACCTTCAAAACTTTGAACCCTGCCAATAAATTTTGAATATTGGTTGTTAAATCATTCATGAATACGTACGGTAAACTTTTTCGCATTACTACATTTGGCGAGTCGCACGGACCTGCCATTGGTGTAGTTGTTGACGGCTGCCCGGCCGGTTTAACCATTGATGAAAATTTCATTCAATCGGAACTTGATCGCAGAAAACCAGGCCAATCGAAAATAACTACGCAACGCAAGGAAGATGACACTTTGAAAATACTAAGCGGAGTCTTTGAGGGAAAATCCACCGGTGCGCCTATTGCCATTGTAATTGAAAATCAGGATCAACGAAGTAAAGATTACAGTCATTTGGAAAATACGTTTCGTCCTTCCCATGCCGACTATACGTATGAAGCCAAGTACGGTATTCGTGATTACCGGGGTGGTGGAAGGAGTTCAGCCCGCGAAACGGCTGCCCGCGTAGCCGCTGGCGCGATTGCCAAACAGTTGTTGAAAAATTATTCTATCGAAATAAATGCTTATGTGTCTCAGGTAGGAGATGTTCAATCACCTTCGTACACACAACTGGATCTTTCAAAAACCGAAGATACCATTGTTCGATGTCCACATCCGGCTACAGCTGAGAAAATGATTGCGCTGATTGATCAAACTCGCCTTAACCGCGATACTATTGGTGGCGTGGTAACCTGCGTGATTAAAAATACACCTGTGGGTTTAGGTGAACCGGTGTTTGATAAACTTCATGCCGAACTTGGAAAAGCCATGCTCAGCATAAATGCAGTTAAGGGTTTTGAATACGGCAGTGGCTTTGAGGGAACAAAACTCACGGGCTCGCAGCACAATGATGAATTTGTAAATGAGGGTGGAAAAATAAAAACAAAAAGCAATCACTCAGGCGGTGTTCAAGGCGGCATCAGTAACGGAGAAGATATTTATTTCAAGGTGGCCTTTAAACCCGTGGCCACCATTATGCAGGATCAGCAAAGTGTAGATAAAGAAGGAAATGAAGTTACCGTAAGCGGAAAAGGGAGACACGATCCGTGTGTGGTTCCGCGCGCAGTACCGATTGTTGAAGCTATGGCTGCCCTGGTGCTGGCCGATTTCTTACTTCGCGCAAAAATTTCGCGGATATAAATGAAAAACAATCTCGTAGTACTGCTAACGAGCCTTTCGCTTTCGGTATTCGCACAGGTGTATACTGTAGAAACCGTACCCAACACGAAGCTGGTTAATAACAGTTACGTGAGCGATCCTGCAAAAATTCTTCACGATACTACCGTAAACCGCATTAACCTATTACTTGGTGATTTGGAGAAAGCTGCAACCGCACAGGTGGCTGTGGTTATTCTTCCCTCTATTGGTGAGGCGGATCATGTCGATTTTGCACAACGATTATTCCGGTATTGGGGTATCGGGCAGGCCAGCAACAATAATGGTTTGTTGATTCTGCTGGTTATGGATCAGCGCACAGTCCGTTTCCATACAGGGTATGGCATTGAAGGGATTTTGCCTGATGTTACCTGCAAACGCATACAGCAGCGCTTTATGGTTGCTCACTTTAAGGCTGGCGACTACAATACCGGTATGTTGGAGGGAATAAAGGCAACGGTTTCAATTTTATCTCAGCCGGAAGCGATTGAAGAATTGTTTGCACGTGATTCATCGCAGGATCATTATGCCTATTTAACCCTTGCAGGACTATATGTGGTGGTTTCACTTATTTTCTACCTCATCATTTTCCGGTCACGCAAATTCAAACCCTCAACCGACTATCCTGCCGTTACGCTTACTCGCGCCCGCTGGTTCGTTCTGTATTTTATTGTACCCCTGCTTCTATTCTTCCTAGCTTATAATCTTAAATGGTCCATCGGATTATTTTCGATCACATTTTACTCGCTCATTGTATTCTGGTTTATTGAACGGCTTATCAGGGTTGCGATGATCGGGGGCAAATTCGCACGTGTTGGCCGGCAGCAGGACGCTTACAACTTTTTGAATGGGCAAAAAGGTTATTGGATAACCGCTGCAGTTTTCTTTTTTGTACCCATGATTTTAGTTTACCAGTTGTTCCGTTTGAAACGCAACAGCTTCAGAAATTATCCACGCACCTGCCGAAAGTGCAAAGCGATGACCACAAAACTTACTGAGGCGCAAGAAGATGAGTTTTTAAAAGCTGGACAGATTGCAGAAGAACGTATTGGTACGATCGATTATGATGTGTGGAAATGCAATGCCTGCGGTGCACTGGAAACACTTCGTTATCCTACAAAAAAGTCCAGGTACACTACTTGTCCAAAATGCAATTTTCACACCTATCACCTGGGTGCCAGACGAACTATCGAAAGCGCTACATACACAGCGGAAGGATATGGTGAAGAAGAACGCACTTGTCAGCATTGCGGCCATCGACACATTGACCGGTATGTTATTCCCATGTTGGTTGTTTCCTCATCTTCTGACAGTAGCGGCAGTTCCTCCTCCTCAAGTGATAGTGGTGGCAGTTGGGGCGGGGGCGATTCGGGTGGAGGCGGGGCCAGTTCAAGCTGGTAAATTCTGGCTACGATTTTTCTTTCGTTTTCTCCACTTCAACACCTCGAACCAGATAACGGAAAGAAAGCCCACGGTTATACTAAAAAGTATCTGCTGTCCGGCCAGCCGTTCAAACTCAAAAAAACTGGTAAGTGGCGGAGCATATAATATCAATCCGGATAGTATAAGGGTTAATACGATGATCAATGGAACAAGATTATTTTTATAACCTGCGGTAGTGAGAATAGAGTAATAAAATGATCGGTTAACTAATGTTAAAAAAACATTGGCTGAAATAAGGGAAGAGAACACCATCGTGCGGGTAGTGGCCTCGCTGGCACCTTGATACACGGCAAATTGATAGGTGATAAGAATGCCCAGTGTAATTACCAGCCCTTGAACGATACTGGTACTCAGTTCACGCCAGTTAAAAAAGCTGTCAGTAAACGGCCTTGGTTTTTGTATCATCGTATTCTTTTCCTGAGGCTCATTCTCATAAATAATGGAACAGGTTGGCCCCATAATCAATTCCAGGAAAATGACATGTACCGGAGAAAATATGTTCGGATAGATCCATCCTAATACCAGGGGTATGAATACAGTAAGTATAATGGGAATGTGAATAGAAATAATATACTGAATGGCTTTTTTGAGGTTACAATAAATCTTGCGGCCCATCGCTACTGCATCAACCATTCTGGCCAGATCATCATCGGTAAGAATAAGTGATGCTGCCTGTTTAGCAATTTCTGATCCCTTTTTGCCCATAGCAATTCCAATATGTGCGGCTTTCAGAGCCGGGCCATCGTTTACACCATCGCCTGTCATGGCCACCACTTCGCCATTTGCTTTCAATGCATTAAGTATCCGTAGTTTCGCTTCCGGAAACATACGTGTAAAAATAGGAGTGTTTTTAACCTTTTGTTTCAGCTCTTCCTCATCCATGGCTACCAACTCATCACCAGTCAAGCTATTTTCAGCTCCTTTAAAATTCACCTGACGGGCGATGGTGGCTGTAGTTTCGGCATTGTCACCTGTTAAAATTTTTACTTCAATGCCGGCTTTATAAAACGCATCAAATACACCAGTTATATTTTTTTTTGGCGGATCGTAAAAAGCCAGCAACCCTTTAAGAGTAAATTTCAATTGCTGTTGTCTCTCCGGAAAATCATCGCCATTCATATGGGTTTCGCCTACACCAAGTACCCTGTAACCTTCCAATGAAAGTTTACGCACAGCTTCTTCAATAACCTGCTTTTCCTGTTGCGATAATGATGACACCGCCAGTAAAGCTTCTGGGGCACCTTTAGCTGCAATTATCCGGTGCCCTTGTCCGTTTTGAAATACGTGCGTCATCATCGGTGGTTTCCCGCTTAGCGGGTACTCATGCACCAGCTGGAAATACGGGCGTTCATCTTCTTTTGTAAACTTTTGATAAGTCTCATGTAAGGCGATCTCCATAGGGTCGAAGGGAATAGGTTCACTGGCCCACATCCCCACCCGAACAAGTTGTTGTGCCGCTTCATCAAACACTGGAGGATCGGCTATTTTTTGATTCGCCATAACAAATACTTTGGCGAGTTTCATTTGATTTTCTGTAATCGTTCCTGTTTTATCCGTACAGATTACCGTTGCACTACCCAGGGTTTCTACTGTTTTCGTTTGCTTGGCTATTACGCCCAATTTCATCATCCGCCAGGCTCCTAACGCCATGAAGGTTGTAAAGGCTACCGGGATTTCTTCCGGCAGAATGCTCATCGCTAACGTAAGTGCCTTTAATAAACTATCCAGTAAATCGTGTGACATCGCGAAGTTAATAGCCCAAACGATCAGGAAAACAATAAGACCTGCAATGGCCATCTTCTTCACAAAATTCCGAATCTGAATCTGCAACGGAGTATCCTCTTCTTCAATTGCTTCAAGACTCTTTCCAATTTTTCCTAAGCGCGTTTTATTTCCAATAGCCGTTACCCGGCAAATGGCTAAACCACCCGTTACAAGTGTTCCCTGGTAAACCTGATTATCCTGCTCATCTTTTTGAACGGGAAACGATTCTCCTGTTAAAAGTGATTCGTTAACAAAAAAATCGTTTGACTGAACAATACTACCATCAGCAGGAATCATGCTTCCCTCCTCCACCATCATGATATCACCCAACACAATCTCTTCACTACGAATTTCCATTACGGATCCATCGCGGATTACTTTGCAGTTGGGTCGTGTAAGCGTTCGAAGGGCCGATAATGCATTACGACTTCTGGCTTCCTGGTAAAGTGAAATTGCCGCGACCAGTACAATGGCTGATGCCATAAAAATTCCGTCACCTATTTCACCGCTGATAAAATAAATAGTTGATGCCGCCAGTAACAACAGAAACATCGGTTCCACGAATAGTCCCTTAAGTGCAATAAGAAATCCCGTTTCACCCGTCTGATCCAGCACATTTTTTCCATTTCGCGTACGCGATTCTTCAACTTCATTCGGCTTTAAGCCGTGTTGATTAAAATTAAATGCATTGCCTGCGGTACCCATAACAATGAAAGTTAAGTATAAAGCCCGCTATCAGATAAGTATATGGCCACTAAAAAATATCTGTACAGGCTTCTTTAAACAAATCCTCTTATTTTTAAGCCATGAAGAAGAAGCTTCCCTTATACGGTAAAATACTCATCGGTATGGCACTGGGTATGGTTTGGGGCCTTAGTGCTCAATCGCTAGGCCTGACTGAGTTTACCACGGCTTGGATAAAGCCCTGGGGCACCATATTCATCAATGCGCTGAAACTGATTGCTATTCCGCTTATCATTTTTTCATTGATTGATGGAATCTCTAACCTCACCGATATTTCAAAGCTCAGCCGGATTGGTGGCCGCACGATTGTGTTTTATCTGGCCACCACTGTTGTTGCTGTAACAATCGGTTTGGTGCTGGTTAATGTAATTAAGCCCGGAAAATTTCTTACCCCTGAAAAACGTGAGGAGCTTGGTAATGCCTACGCCTCGGATATAAATAGTCGTATCACCTCGGCACATGAGGTAAAAGATGACGGTCCGTTGCAAATTCTGGTTGATATTGTACCGGAAAATGTTTTTGGCGCTATGTCGAACAACTCGAATATGTTGCAGATCATTTTCTTCGCCATGTTGTTTGGGGTGGCCATGATTCTGGCCAAGCCAGATAAAATAAGACCTGTAAAATCATTCTTTGATGGCGCCAACGAAGTGATTCTAAAAATTGTTGACCTGATCATGCGTTTTGCACCTGTTGGTGTATTTGCCTTGCTCGCCAGCTTGAATATTGATATTCAATTGATGAAAGCCCTTGGGGTTTATAGTCTTAACGTGGTGTTGGGATTGGCGCTTATGGTTTTTATAGCCTATCCCCTAATTCTCAAGGTGTTCACTAAAATGCCATACATCCGCTTTGTGAAAGGGATTTTACCAGCACAGGTGCTTGCCTTCTCAACCAGTTCCAGCGCGGCTACATTACCTGTTACCCTTGATTGTGCAGAAAAAAACCTTGGTATCTCGGAAGAAGTAGCAAGTTTTGTATTACCGCTGGGCGCAACCATTAACATGGATGGTACCAGCATCCACCAAGGTGTTTCGGCTGTATTCATTGCGCAGGCTTTCGGTTTAGACCTTACCCTTGGACAGCAACTAACCATTTTAATGACAGCCGTGCTTTCCTCCATTGGAGCAGCGGCTGTGCCCGGGGCGGGCATTATTATGTTAATTATTGTATTGGAAGCTGTGGGGTTAGATCCTAGCGGATTAGCACTAATTCTGGCGGTTGACAGGCCATTAGATATGTTGCGAACTGTGGTGAATGTTACTGGCGACTCTACCGTTGCCACCGTTATTGCCAGTTCAGAAGGCGAATTGATGAACCCTAAACCTGAAAGCCAGCCACCTAAATAAATCCTGTCAGGCAGTATTTTTTTAGCAACGCAAACTCATAACTTGCGCGGATATGGTGTTCACTTTATGAAGAAAATTCCGCTACACATCCGCATTTTTATCGGGATGTTTTTGGGTATTGTGTTGGGATTGGTTTCCATTTTTCTCCACTGGGGGCCGTTTATTTCGGATTGGATAAAACCTTTTGGCACCATCTTCATCAACTTATTAAAGTTGATTGCCATTCCGTTAATTCTTGTTTCCCTTATTAGCGGGGTTTCCAACCTGAAAGACATTTCGAAACTTTCGCGCATAGGCGGAAAGACCATTAGTTTTTATTTGGTCACTACGGTTATCGCGATCATTGTAGGTTTGATTGCCGTAAACACCATCAAGCCGGGCAACTTTCTGTCAAAAGAAAAACAGGTTGAACTTTCTGAGAAGTACGCGAAGGATGTTAACCTGAAAGTTACAGACGCTCAAAAATTAAAAGAATCAGGACCCTTACAAGTAATCGTTGACATTGTTCCGGAAAATATTTTTGGTTCAATGGGTTCAAACCGAAACATGCTCCAGGTTATTTTCTTTGCCATCATGTTTGGCATCGCCTTGATTATGGTGCCTGAACAAAAAGGAATTTATGTAAAGGGATTTTTTGATGGTGTGAATGAAGTCATTCTGAAAATCGTTGACATTGTTATGCACTATTCCCCGGTTGGTGTTTTTGCGCTGATTGGTGCCCTCATTGTTGACTTTGCCGGTGATGATCCGAAACAAGCCCTTGAATTATTCCGTGCGCTTGGTGTTTACGCGATAACTGTATTGCTCAGCCTGGCCGCCATGATTCTTGTGATCTATCCGTTGTTCATGCGGATGTTCACACACATTAAATACAAACAATTTCTGAAGGGAATTATTCCTGCCCAGATTATGGCCTTCTCTACCAGTTCCAGTGCCGCTACGTTACCGGTAACGATGGAGTGTGCCGAAAAAAACCTGGGGATTAAAGAAGAGATAACCAGCTTTGTGCTGCCCCTTGGTGCTACCATTAACATGGATGGTACCAGTATACACCAGGCGGTTACTGCGGTGTTCATAGCTCAAGCTTTCGGTCACGACCTGACCATTGCCGATCAACTTATGATCATCTTTACAGCAACCCTGTCATCCATTGGCGCTGCAGCCGTGCCCAGCGCAGGACTCATTACACTCGTTATTGTGTTGGGCGCCATTGGCGTTTCCCCAGAAGGGCTTGCCCTGATCATTGCCATTGACCGGCCGCTGGATATGTGCAGAACCATTGTAAACGTAACAGGAGATACGGTTGTGGCAAGTATTGTGGCCACAACAGAAGATGGCTTTCGAAAAGAGCCTGCAATGAACTAAATTTGCAGTCAGCTGTTTTACTTTTGGGGTTGTGAATTTTTTCGTGCTTTTGTGCGTTCGTGGCTTTTTTAGCCATTAAAATTCAAAGGCACAAAATTCACAAAAGAATTTTCGAGTTAGTAACATAAATAATTATACATAAGCCACCATGAATATAGCACCTAAGAATATTACCATTTACCTTGAATCTAACCCAAATCCGAATTCGCTGAAATTTGTGGTGAATGAAATGCTGGTGCCGGAAGGCATGAGTTTTGACTTTCCTACGCGCGAAAGTGCAGCACATGCACCCTTGGCTTATGAGTTATTTGACTTTCCTTTTGTAGAACGTGTTTTTTATATGAGCAATTTCGTAACCGTAACCAAACGTGAGGATGTGGAATGGCTTGAAGTTCAAAACGTATTGAAAGATCACATCACCAAATTCCTGGAATCCGGAAAGTTCATCATTGAAATGCAGGAGGAAGCCTCGGTAGATGAAGCCAACGAACCCGAAACAGTAAAGAAGATAAAAGCCATATTGGAAGAATACATTCGTCCGGCTGTTGAGCAGGATGGTGGCGCCATCACCTATCACTCGTTTAACGATGGCATTGTAAAAGTAAAGCTACAGGGCTCGTGCAGCGGTTGTCCCTCATCGATGGTAACCCTCAAAGCCGGCATCGAAAATCTTTTTACACGCATGATGCCCAACGAAGTAAAGGCAGTTGAGGCCTTTTAATTTACGTTTCATCCAAATTTAACCTGAATTATTCCTGTAGTATGGGTAAATTTCGGAATGCGGATTTTTTCTGTAGTTCTGTTTTTACTCATGAGTAGCCTGGCATTCACCCAGTCGGTGAAGGTGATGTCGTACAACATCCGGTTTGATAATCCGGCTGATGGTGTTAATGCATGGCCGAACCGGATTGAAAAAGTGGCGGCCCTTATCCGCAAATACAATCCTGATATTATTGGTGTACAGGAAGCGCTGCATCACCAGCTCCACGACCTTATTCGCGTGTTGCCCGATTACTCATTTATAGGCGTGGGGCGCGATGACGGAAAAGAAGCAGGGGAGTATAGCGCCATCCTCTACAAACACGGACGTTTTGGATTGTTGAGCAGCCAAACCCAGTGGTTGTCAGAAACACCAGAGGTACCCGGCAGTAAAAGCTGGGATGCGGCCATTACCCGCATTGTTACCACGGCACGCTTCTACGACAAAGCACTAAAACGGGAATTTGGAATTTTTAACACACACTTCGACCATGTTGGAAAAGAAGCAAGAGCACACAGTGCACAACAACTACTAAACCTGGTAACCGATGCGCGTACCAAAAATGAAAATCTTCCCATTGTCCTTACTGGGGATTTTAATTGTGAACGTAATGAGGCCCCCTACGAAGTGTTGACAAAAAATGAGTTGCTGCACGATACAAGACCTGCTAATGACCAAACCGGAACATTTTGTGAATTTGAAGTTGGCAGTATAGAATGCAGGGCTATCGATTACATCTTCCATACCAAAGAATGGATTCTTCGCGGCTATAAAGTAATTGAAGACCATGACGGAAAATACTACCCCTCCGATCACTTGCCGGTGCTGGCTGAGTTTGAGTTGAGTTTGGAGCGGTAGACGCTATAATAGAAATATACTCATTAAATATAGCCAATTGTTAGGCCACATTAATCTAATGAAGATATTCACCACAATTATCATTCTACTATCACCAGTAGTACTTTTTGGACAAGGGTCAAATAGTTTAACAGCTGGACAAATTCTTGACTCATCGATTAAGTTTTCTGGGGGAGAAAATCGGATAAAGAATATTAAATCCACAGACGCTAATTATTTATTGATACAACCCGATAAATCAACCGCTATAGTTAATGAAAAAATAAAGACAGGACAAATGTACGTGCAAAGCGTACTATCGATGACTAATGTCCCCCAGACTACTTTCTTCAATGGGAAAGTGCTATCCAAAGTAGATGGTTCATCTGTTATTCATGTGGACTCATTAAATACGATAGAAGAGATAAAGCTTAGGACATATAGTCAACTGCAGTACGGATACAAAGTCCTTGGTTATAAGCTGACCAGGCTTCCGGATAAGAAATTTCAAAACTTTGATTGCTACGTACTTAACGCAGAGGCCTCCAATGGATACATCACCATGAATTTCTTTGATAAAACTAATTATAGGTTATTGATGGTTGTATATCCTAATGGTAATAAATCATTGATGATAGATTATGTATTTCAGGACAATGTACTCTTTAACTCGCACATCATAAACACATTCACTGGTTCAAATGCGATGCAAGAGCTACGATTACAAAACGTATCGCTCAATCCCGAGATTGCTGAAATTTGGTTTAATTGTCCTTATGAGAAAGATGTATCTATTCCTCCTCATATAAAGACCGGGCATTTTGAATCAACAAATGGAACGAAGACTGAATTTATCAGAAGTACAACCTCGCAGGACTATAAGGATGAAACAGGAAGATTCGTTATGAAACGTTTCCTAAAATGGTGGACATATAGTGATACTTATGGACTCATTGACGAGAAAGCAATCCAAAATAATGACAAGTCTCTTGAATCTGAGATTTTGGTGAGAATAATTTCCTGGAACAAAGAAGGTTATGTTTGTCAATGGATTGCCGGTAAATACACCGATACCCAAGACTATAAGTTGAAAGATTAACGTGGCCTAACAATGCATATAAATCATGCCGGCAGATTTTGATTATTAATTATTAATTTGGTCTGCCGGCACGCTTTATATGCGAACGTTCAGCATGATACGACAGTTGACATTTTTGACATTGATACTACTAATGACAGGCTGTTCCGACAACGACTCAATTGAAATTGAGAATTTTATTGGGAATTGGACTGTTTCTCAGGTATTGTATGACGGTGAGGTAAAGACCGAGTGGATGGGAACTCACCTGACTATTGAACAAAATAAAATTGACGGTGGACTCTATTCAATGACTGATACGAAGTATGATTCAATATGGAGTTCGCAAGGTACCTGGTCAAGAACTGCTGACCAATTCAGACTTGTACTTGACGACACTTTAACGGTTGACTTTAGTTCAGACGGTCAGAGGTTAAATATTATAAAACGGCTACCGTGGACTGCTCAGTCGACATGTGACAGTGGGGCTGGGGTGTGTTTACCCATTGTGACAGGAATGTGGGACTTCAAATTTGAAAGAGAGAATTAAAAAGATTTATGCATGAGCACTGCTGTCAACAGCAACTATATGACATCTTGAAAAAATACCCAACCATACAAACAAGTTGAGTTCCATTCGGCAGGAAAAGCCCGACCTTTTATGAAAACACTATTATCTTACCTATTCATCTTTTCGGTCACCTTCACCACGCTTGCGCAGGAAAAAGCCATTGATGAGCGGATTATCCTGTACGAAATTTCAACCGATAAAGCGTATGGCACGAAACCGAAAACCAATATCAAGGTCGGGAGCATCAGCAACGAATATGCGTTTATCGCGCAACTCACCGGCCCTAACGGTGAAGAAATAACGGCCAGGAGGTTAGGCAGCGGCTGGCCCGTAAAAAGCAAAAGCTCTCCGTTTGGCAAAGCCATGCTCGACAAATGGGAAATTACCTATGATGGATTGAAAGAACCTATTTATCTGTACCTGAACGGGTATGATTATCAAAAACCCAAATGCCCTATGGGGTTAAATTTTAAAAAGCTTTAAACTCCCAATCATGTAGTGCCCTAATAAATCAGGCGCTGAAATTAATTAATCAGACTTACACACTTTTGTGAGGTTTTGTTCGGGTTTTAGTGGCACTAATTAGGCCACAAAGTCACCCAGACACTAAAATTTCCTAAAACTAATTGGTCGACTTAGAACAAATAATCTATTGACTCTGCCCAGGCAGAAAATCCCGCTCAAACTCCCCCAACTCAATTGAAAAATCATCCGCATCAAGATGTGCAGGAAATTTATCGCGGAAGGCTTGTAACGAATGTGCATTTAATTCTATTGTCTTAATCGTTTCCATGCCTTCGGAAATAAACATCAACTCACCTTTGGGTGAATAAATTGAAGAATGTCCGTTGTACTCTATACCATTGCCATCAAAGCCTACCCGGTTAACCCCAACGGCATAACTCAGGTTTTCAATTGCACGGGCTTTCAGTAACGCATCCCACGCATCCACACGTGCGGTAGGCCAGTTAGCTACAAATATCAATACATCGTAATTCAGCCGATTGGACGTTATATCAAACGTATTGCGGCTCCATACCGGAAAGCGCAAGTCATAACAAATCAACGGGCAAATGCGCCAGCCTTTCCACGAAGCCACAAGCATACTCTCTCCGGGTGAATAGGTTTTATGTTCCACCGCCATGCGAAACAGATGGCGTTTGTCGTAGGTTTTGTATTGCCCGCCCGGCTCCATCCACAACAAGCGGTTGTAGTAGCGCTCATGCACCGTGGCAATATGGCTTCCCAAAATCAAGGCACCGGTTTGATCGGCCATTTGGCGCATCCATTTGAAGGTGCGCATGTTCATGTGCTCGGCCAGTTTAGGCGCGTTCATGGTAAAGCCTGTAGTAAACATTTCGGGGAGCACAATCACATCCGTTTCCCGACCGATTTGCCATATTTTTTCCTCAAACGAAGAAAGGTTAGCGTCAATTTCTTCCCAGTAAATATCGGATTGGATGAGCGTGATCTTTAAGTCCTGCATGGTGGTTATTTCGGCTTGCAAGTAACGAAAGAAGTGGGCAATTGGCAATTGATGAACAATTATCAATATGGCTACTCATCTTCATTTACAAAATAAGAATTACAGTTTTCTCAAAATCTCAATTGCCCGATCGAGCGTTTGTTCGTTCTTGGCAAAACAAAAACGCAGTAGCTTGTTATCGGTTTTGTCGTTGTAGAAAACCGATACTGGCACGGAAGCTACTTTATGTTTAATGGTCAACTCTTCTGCCATTTGCCGGTCTGGCAAGGAAGAAATACTTGCGTAGGAAAAGTTTTGAAAATAGGATCCGTGACAAGGCGTGGGCTGAAAGGATGAACCCTTTATGCCCTGAAGAAAGTAGTCGCGCTTTTGCTGGTAAAAGATGCCCAGGTTTTCGTAGTGAGCCGGGGTTTGCATGTATTCGGCAAGCGCTAACTGTACGGGTGTGTTGACAGAAAACGTAATAAACTGATGGGTCTTCCTGATTTCCTTCGTGAGGTATTCTGGCGCAACGGCATAACCCACCTTCCACCCGGTGGCATGAAATGTTTTTCCAAAAGAAAACATGGCCACACTTCGTTTTGCCAGGCCCGGATAATGGAGTACACTTTCGTGCCGGATGTTGTCAAAAATTATCCGCTCATAAACTTCATCGCTTAACACGATAAGGTCGTGCTCATCGGCAAGTTTCTCTAACTCACGTAAATCATTGGCCGTTAATGCAGCACCACTGGGATTGTGCGGTGTGTTGACCATGATCATGCGCGTGCGTAAATTAATTCGTGCTTTTACCTCATCCCAGTCGATGGAAAAATCGGGGTACCTGAGATTAATATGCACCGGCACTCCACCATTTAAGCGAATGGCGGGATTATAGGAATCATAAGCAGGATCAAAAACAATTACTTCATCTCCCTGACGAACAAAAGCGGCAATAGCAGCATAGAGCGCTTCAGTAGCTCCGGCTGTAATGGTTATTTCCGTTTCGGGATTGATGGTTCTGGAATAGGTTTTTTCAATCACCGCTGCAATCACTTGCCGAAGCGCAGGCACACCGGGCATGGGCGCATATTGATTGTGCCCCTCCTGCATAAAGCGATGAATCAGGTTGATGGCCACCGGATCAACATTAAAATCGGGGAAACCCTGCGAAAGATTAATAGCTCCGTGGTCGTTCGCCATTTTGGACATGATGGCGAAGATGCTGGTGCCAACATCGGGGAGGCGTGAAGTTATATTCAAGATTTAAAATTTGAGATTCAAGATTTAAAATTAACCAAATTCAATAACCTTAAATTTCGAATATTGAATATTGAACTATTTTCTAAGCGGAGCCAGAATGCGGTATTCGGTTTTCACATCACCGCGGCTGATGTCGTTCAGCTTACCTTTCAACAAACGCTTTTTTAATGGGGTGAGGTAGTCGATAAAGAGCTTCCCTTCAATGTGATCGTATTCGTGCTGGATAATACGTGCCTTCATGCCATCATACTCTTCTTCCTTCAGTTTCCATTGCTCATCATAGTACCTGATTTTGATGGTATCCTTACGGGCTATCTTTTCCCGAATGTTAGGTATGCTTAAACAACCCTCTTCAAAATCCCAGGGTGTTCCTAACTCTTCTACCATTACCGGGTTGATAAAGGCTTTCTTAAAATTCTCCATCCCCTCCTCGGCTTCATCATCGTCCTTATCGAGCACGGTACCATCTACCACAAATAACCGTACACCTTTGCCAATCTGTGGTGCGGCCAATCCAATTCCTTGGGCATTGTGCATGGTTTCATACATGTCTTCTATCAGCTGGGTTAGGTCTGTTCCCTGCTCAATATCCTTAGCCCGCTGGCGCAAAACGGGATCTCCATACATTACAATCGGGTAAACCATGCGTCTTATTACTGTTTTCACCGGCAAAAATAAATATTATTCACACCATTTATAAATTGATATCAGATGGGTTTCTGTAGTATTGAACATGCGTACCCTATCAACACTTCTGGTGCTTTCGCTGGCCATCATGGCAGGAACACCGCCCACTGAAAAGGAATTCCTGAAAAACCTGAATAAATTTTGTGGAAAATCTTTTGCCGGAAAAGCTGTGTTCCCTGAAGGAGATAAAGACCCCTTTAAAGGACAGGCGCTTAAAATCCATTTTGCGAAATGTACAGACACCGAGGTTCGCATACCTTTCCAGGTGGGTGAAGACAAGTCCAGAACATGGGTACTTACCCTGGACGAAAATGGGTTGCTGCTCAAACATGATCACCGACATGAAGATGGAACACCCGATGAAATAACAATGTACGGTGGCTACGCAAGACAAGGTGGACGTGCTTTTGAACAATCGTTTCCGGCCGATGCGCATACGGCCAACCTTATACCGGCCGCGTCAACCAACGAGTGGAGCCTGGTGCTCAATCCGGATAAAAAAATATTGAGTTACATCCTTAAGCGCGATGGGCAACTACGCTTTCATGCTGATTTTGATTTGAGTAAATCTCTTGAAAAGTGATCAGCGCGATTCCATAAATGCCTGCAAGATTAACACAGCACTTACTTTATCTACATTACCCTTCACCTGCCGATCCTTTTTTTTCATTCCCCCTTCAAGCATGGCTCGCTGGGCGAGTGAACTAGTGAAGCGTTCATCCACTTCATGAACAGGCTTGTCGGGAAAAGTTTGTTTTAAGGCTACGATAAAGTTCCGAACCGCAGGTGCTGTTTCAGAATCCTCATTCATCAACGTGCGGGGCATACCTACAACGAAACGATCTACTGATTCCTTGGCTAAATAGGTCTTCAGATAAGATAAAAGCTGATTGGATGGAACGGTATCTAACGCTGTGGAGATGATTTGAAGCGGATCGGTAACGGCAAGCCCGGTACGTTTCGTTCCGTAATCAATGGCTAGTACTCTGCCCATACCTTAGTTGAAGCGGATGCGCTCCACAAAAATCTGCTTCACTTTTGTTTCCAGCATCATGGCCTTAGGGAAAAGGATTTCATTTTCAATACGCGCGTGGGTAATTAAACTTTTTTCAAAATCCTTCAGCTCGTTGTAAATGACTTTCATGCGAAGCGGAGCATCCGCATTTAATTCGTAGTCGTTGGTGATTTTACGAATGCCCTGCATTTCATCATCGTGTACGTCATGCTCCACAGCAAATTTCTGAACGGAGCAACGCTCCATCAGCTGGTACAAACGTGTTGGAATGTAAAAACCTTTTGACGCACGGTCGAGGGCTTTTATGTACCTGAACAGGGTATCCTCCTCTTCGTAGATGTGGTGAATAAAATCTTCAACAAACAACGGGAATACTATTTTCAAATCACGTTCGATGGAATGGTAATCCTTGTTCGTTGCCTTAAAACCCTCAACCAGTTTGGCAATGTAAGGAAGCTTATGTTTGATGAATAAAAAATGAGAATGTTTGAGGTATTCAATAATCAGATCAATCGGATAGGAAATCAATGGAAGTTCAGCTTCACGAAGATGGGTGGGTGATTCCAACTCCCGTACTACCTGCTCAACCTGCAAACCCTTATCGCGGCAGGCCTGCTCCAGCGTAAAGGCCGAATACTCTTCAAAACGGATTCCAAAATAAAATAACACGTAGGCGTGAACATAATTTTCGTCCACAAGTTGCCCTACCAGTTTACTTTTTAATCCTGAAATCTCCATACTATCCTTCAAATATAGATAAACACCATAAAAATCGCATTGAGAGAATGGCCATTATCGATTAAACGTTTTATTTCCTGAAATTTGATGTTTTACAGAAAATAAACTGTGCTTAACATTTGTTATTCTTACCCGTTAAAAGGAGAACGATTTTAGAGATTTTATGAGCGAACAACCGAAAAATACACCTTACCAGATACGATTACCCCTTGTTTTATGCCTGGGCTTGGCGGCCGGGGTGTTTATTGGTACCAGCTTTAACGCGCGCAAACCATCACGCGATGTGACTAAGGATGTACAAAAACTACGGGAGGTGCTTACCTATATTGACACCAAGTACGTTGATGATATTAAGACCGATAAACTGGTAGACGAATCCATCCGTCACCTGCTCTCCAAGCTTGATCCCCATTCGCATTACATTGCAGCAAGTGATCGGGTTGCTGCCAACGAAGAACTGCGTGGCAATTTTGATGGCATAGGTGTTGAGTTCAATATTTTTCAGGATACAATTGTAGTAGTGACACCCTTAAGCGGTGGCCCTTCCGAAAAGCTCGGCATCCGCTCGGGTGATAAAATTGTAATGGTGGACGATGAAAATGTTGCCGGTATCGGTATCACCACACAGGATGTGATGCGTAAATTAAAAGGACCGCGTGGTTCAGAAGTACGGGTAACCATTCTTCGCGGCCGGCAAGTTCTTGATTATAATATTGTACGCGATAAGATTCCGCAATTCTCCATTGATGTATCGTACATGGTGAATGCTGAAATCGGATATATCAAATTGAATCGCTTTTCGGCCACCACCTATGAAGAATTCAGTAAAGCATTGAGTAAGCTCCGAGATCAAGGCATGAAAAAACTCGTGCTCGATCTTCAGGGAAATGGTGGCGGTTACATGAGCATGGCCATCGACCTGGCTGATGAGTTTTTATCAGCCGACAAAAAAATTGTGTACACCGATGGAAAAGACAAACGCCTTAACACTAACGCCTCCTCTACTACACGCGGAAGTTTTGAAACCGGAGATCTGATTATTCTGGTAAATGAAGGCAGCGCCTCTGCTTCAGAAATACTTGCCGGTGCCTTGCAAGACAATGACCGTGCCTTGATTGTGGGAAGAAGAACGTTTGGCAAAGGACTTGTTCAAAATCCGTTCGACCTGAGTGATGGTTCAGAACTGCGGCTGACCATATCCCGCTACTACACGCCCAGTGGCCGGTCAATTCAAAAACCGTATGACGATGATGAAGCCTACTCGCTTGATATTATTGAACGCTATAAGAAAGGTGAGTTCTTTTCTGCGGATAGTATAAAACTAAATGACTCATTGAAGTACCGAACCCTGAATGGCCGCACCGTATACGGTGGTGGTGGCATTATGCCAGATTATTTTGTTCCGTTGGATACATCCATGAACAGTCATTATTTGAATGCGCTGTACTCTTCACTATCCATTTACGAGTATGCCTTCAACTATGCCCACCATCACAAGGACGATTTAGAAGGTAAGGGATTTGAACAATTCCGTACCAAGTTTGTGGTAACGGATCAAATGCTGAACGAACTCATCAGCATCGGTCAACGGAACAAAGTCAAACCTGATTATAAAGACCTGCAACGAAATAAGAAAATATTTCAGCTGCATGTTAAAGCACAGATAGCCCGCAGAATATGGGGTAATGATGGTTTGTTTCCGATTATCAACGAAACAAACGAAATCTTTCTACAATCCATTAAGTTATTTGAACGCATACCGGAGCTGAACCGCTCAACTATGTAGTCATACAACGCGACTTGAGTATGAGTTAGCTTATAGCTTCTTGTAAGAAATCATTCAGTGGTTTGATGGCCTTGCAGGTTTCTGCCAGTTGTTTCACAAATTTTTTGTCTTTCACTCCCTGATCATTGAAGTAACGTGATACGGTGAAGCTCTTATTTTTCAATAACTCAATGTGAGGGTGATCTTTCGGGTAACCCTTTGGGGCTGTCTTTACCCGATCGTAATCATCAAATCCAGTAAAGTGCTTTTTGAATTTTCGATCATTCAAAATTTTAAGTAAACCATCTGGATGGTAATCCACCTCCTGGCGGATTTTCGCCAGATTAGCAGAGTCGGGCATCCAGAATCCTCCCGCTACAAAACTTTTACCCGGCTCAAGGTGAATATAATAACCGGGCTCTTGTTCCATTTTGCCGTGGGCTGAAAAACCAGCGCCCATGTTAACCTTGTAAGGTCGTTTGTCTTTGCTAAAGCGTACATCGCGATAAATCCGGAAACCTTGCTTGCGCGGATTCAACCCCGCCAGGTTCTCATCAAATTTTACTAACTCTTTATGAAAGGCCTCAAGAAAATCTTCAAAGTGCTCTTTTACCTGCAAATAGCGAGGTTTATTTTTTTCAAACCACTCGCGATTGTTATTGCGCGAAAGGTCCTTCAGAAATTTGAGAACTAAATCAAGTTGCATACTAATGATGTTATAAATACTCCACTATTGATTCTAATCCAATGCCACGAGAAGCTTTAACCAAAATCGTAGCATTATCAATTGGATTTTGCTTCAGAAACTGTGACAAATCGTCTTTGGTATAAAAGTGATGGGCCTTAGGAAATGTATTTGATGCATGACTGATTAAAGAGCCGCAGAGGTAAACTTCGGTAAACCCCAACTCCTGAATAAGTTTGCCCAGGTTACTATGTTCCGTCTCGGCCTCCTCTTCCAACTCAAACATGTCGCCCAAAATCAAAACCTTTTTAAGAGCCTTCATACCGGCCAGGTTTTCAATAGCAGCTGCCATGGAGCTGGGGTTGGCATTGTAGGCATCCAACAAAATAGTATTGGTTCCTTTCTTTATTACCTGCGACCGCATATTGGCCGGTACATAGTCAGCAACAGCTTTATTTGCCAGTTTTGCATCCACACCAAAATATTTCCCTATACATAAAGCAACCGCTATATTTTCAAAATTATACTGACCAATCAACTGTGTTTGAACCTCATCGCCCGACTCAGTTTTTATTTTGATATATGGATCGGCACCCGCCAGTTCACAGTGGTAAAAATCTCCAACGGCAGGATAAAACAACGGATTCTTAAATCGCTTGGCCATGTTGGCCAGAATATGATTTTGCGAATTGATAAATACAACGCCATTCTGTTGAATCAAATGATGATATAATTCTGACTTACCGCGAATAATATTATCAAATCCACCAAATGTGCCGATGTGAGCTTTACCAATATTGGTAATAAATCCATGTGTTGGATTGGCGATGGAGCACAATTGTGCAATCTCACCCACATGATTCGCTCCCATTTCTATAACGGCAAGTTCAACAGTTGAATCGATCGCAAGAATAGAAAGTGGTACACCAATGTGATTGTTCAGGTTTCCTTTTGTGGCAAAGGTTTTAAACTTTTTAGTCAATACAGCATGGAGTAGTTCTTTCGATGTAGTCTTTCCATTTGATCCGGTTAGTCCGATCACCGGAACAAAAAGCTGCTGCCGATGATACCGTGCGAGTTCCTGTAAGGTGCCTAACACATCCGCCACCACCAGGTAACGGTTATCGGCAGCATATTGCGCCTCATCTATCACCGCATAACTGGCACCTTTGGCAAGCGCTTCTCCCGCAAAAGCATTGGCATTGAATTTTTCGCCTTTCAGGGCAAAAAATATGGAGCCTGAGGTAATCTGCCGGGTGTCCGTAGAAACTTTACCGCTCTTACGGTAGTTTTCATATAAATTCTGAATGTCCATGATTATCTTACCCACCAAGATAACAGGCGGACAAACGCCAGCGTTAAATCTCTATAAAAAAGTTTCATGCGCCTTATTTCCATTTTTATTTTGATTACTCACTTCAGCCTGGCGCAATTTACTTATACGTTCCATCAGCAGGTTCCTGTAATTATTGATCAAGACACTTTACAGATGCCGTGGGCCGGTGGGTTAAACACTGCCCAGTTTAATACCATCGATCTGGATGGAGACGGAAAAGACGATCTGGCCTTGTTCGATCGCATGGCCAACCGGGTTATCACCTTTCTTAATGTTGATAATCAATGGACGTACGCACCCGAATATGAAATCTTTTTTCCGGAAGAGACATCCGGCTTTATGCTGCTTCGCGACTTTAACTGCGATGGAAAAAAAGATCTTTTTACGAAGGACGTTCAGGGCATAAAGGTTTTTAAAAACACTTCACAAACCGGCCAGCCACTTTCGTGGGAACAGTTTCTTTTTTACACCGGTTTTCCCGGTGCCAAAAGTCAGGTACTGCTAACAAAAGGTTTTTCGGGCATGATCAACCTTCAACTGCAATCCGATGATTTGCCTGCCCTTGTGGACATTGATGGCGATGGCGACCTGGATATTTTAAATGTGAAGTTTGTCGGCACCAGTACCATCGAGTTCCATAAAAACTTTAGTATAGAACGCTATGGCACTTGCGATTCGCTCGACTTTGAGCGCATAACACAGGCATGGGGTAATGTTGAAGAATGCGACTGCGGAGTATTTGCATTCGGAGAACCTTGCAATACCGGTGGCCGAACCAAACATGCCGGAGGCAAGAGTTTGCTTGCCCTTGATTTGGATAACGACAATGACATGGATATTCTCTTCGCTGAAGCGGAATGCACACGCGTCTATCAACTCACCAACGTAGGCACAACTGAAAATCCATCCATAACGTCAGCTTTAAATTTTCCACCTGACGCACCCATAGCTATTCTTCAGTTTCCATCGGTATACTACGAGGATGTAGATTTTGATGGGCGAAAGGACCTTATTGCTTCACCCAGTATTTTTGCACGGGAGTTTTTGCAAACAGATTTACAACGTTCAACCTGGTTCTATAAAAACACCGGCACAGAACAACTCCCCATATTCTCCTTTCAGAGAAGAAACTTCCTTCAGGCTGAAATGATTGATGTTGGTGACAACGCAGTTCCTGCTTTTTACGATGCCGATGGCGATGGTGATCTGGACATGTTCATCGGAACTTTTGTCAATGGCGTGCGGGGTTCAATTTATTATTTCGAAAACACAGGCACCCGCATAGAGCCCACATACAAACTCATAACCGATAACTTTCTGGGGCTTTCATTTTATAACTTCACCAACATTAAACCACAGTTTGCAGATGTAAACGGAGACGCCAAAATGGATTTGGTTTTTACGGCATCTAATGCTGTGGGGTTAGGCACCAACCTGTTTTATGTGCTCAACACAAGCAGTATCGGTTTAAATTTTAATGATCAGCAAGTACAATCGCTGAACTTTCCGATTTTTTCTTCCGAAAACATACTGATAACACATATCAATAACGACCTTCTCCCCGACTTACTGGTGGGTAAACGCGATGGCTCGCTCCAGTACTGGCAAAATACCGGAACGTCAACAGCACCATCATTTACACTTGCCTCCAATGCTTACCTGGGATTGAGCGCAAGTATTTTACGGCAAAACCTGTCCATGGCGGCAGGAGACCTGAATGCAGACGGCTTACCGGATTTGATCCTGGGAGACCAGAATGGAGAGCTAAGAATCGTTAATAATTTTAAAGAAGCTACAGATGCCAGTTCAGCCAGTACCAACATAATTTACAACCCACTTAACCAGACTTATTCAAGTCAGAACCTGGGTGGCCGTGTTTGGTCATCCATTGCCAATCTTTTCAATACTACCAAGCCAGCTATTGTTGTGGGCAATATTCTGGGTGGCCTGCACATCCTCCGGCATGATGAAAGTGCTCCCTTGCCCGAGACACCGCAAATCAGTATTTATCCCAATCCGGTTAACCAGGAATATTCGCCCATTATCAACATCAACGTAGACCGGCCAGCTCTAGCTTATGTGCTTTCCATAACCGGGCAGGAGGTAGGCCAACCCATCTTGTTGCAAGGACAACAGCTTTACCAATTCAGGGTAGATTCGCTATCCCCCGGAATGTATATCATGCGGTTTATCATAAATGGAAAATCGCATGCCCGCAGATTTATTGTTCAATAACCACCTAAAGGGGCAATTTTAGCCCTTCCTGACCCATTCAAGGTAATTTCAGCTCAGACTTGGAAAATTGGGGGTGTTTTCCCGATATTTGCAGTCCCTTTTTGAGGGGTAAACAATTATAAGCATGGCGCGAGTTTGTGAAATTACCGGAAAACGGCCTCAGGTTGGAAACAATGTTTCCCACGCGAACAATAAAACCAAGCGCAGGTTCTATCCGAACCTTCAAAAGAAGCGTTTTTTTGTTCCTGAGGAAGGAAAATGGATTACCTTAAAACTATCCACCAAGGCTATTAAAACGATCAATAAGCTGGGTATCTCTGCTGTTTTGAAAGAAGCAAAAGAAAAAGGTCACCTGGCGAAATAAACAATAAAGAATCATGGCAAAGAAAGGCAACAGGATTCAGGTGATTTTAGAGTGCACAGAGCACAGGGCTACAGGCATGCCCGGCATGAGCCGTTACATCACCACCAAGAATCGTAAGAACACTACCGAACGCCTGGAGTTGAAGAAATACAACCCCGTTCTCAAAAAAGTAACTGTACATAAAGAAATTAAGTAATCATGGCTAAGAAGGTTGTTGCTACACTGAAAAAAACTGACGGTAAAAACTTTGCTAAAGTTATTCGTGCGGTTAAGTCTGAAAAAACAGGCGCTTACACATTCAAAGAAGAGATTGTACCTGCAGAGTTGGTAAAGGAAGTTTTGGCTAAGAAGTAAGTTTGAGCTTACTGAAAAACATAAAGTCCCTTTCGGGACTTTTTTTATAACTATACTTTCCCGGGCTCACTTGGAGCGGGGGGTTTATTTTTCTAAGTTGTCAGGATATGGCATTTCTAGGCGGATTGTTTTCTAAAGAAAAAAAGGAATCACTGAACAAGGGGCTTGAAAAAACCTCTGATAATATTTTTAGCAGGCTGGGTAAAGCATTGGTGGGTAAATCCACCGTGGATGATGATGTGTTGGATAACCTGGAAGAAATCTTGGTTTCGTCTGATGTAGGCATCAACACAACCCTGAAAATTATTGAGCGTATTCAACAACGCGTAGCCCGCGATAAATACCTGGGCGCTTCAGAATTAGATCGTATTCTTAAAGAAGAAATTGCCGGGTTGCTTGCAGAAACCCAATCAGAAGACGTTCAGGATTTTACGATCCCGGAAGGTAAAAAGCCCTACGTTATTATGGTGGTTGGCGTTAATGGTGTTGGAAAAACTACCACCATCGGAAAATTATCCGCCCAATTCAAAGTGCATGGCAAATCTGTTTTGCTGGGTGCGGCCGATACGTTTCGTGCAGCCGCGGTTGATCAGTTAAAATTATGGGGAGAACGTGTTGGGGTTCCGGTGATCAGCAAAGGCATGAATACCGACCCGTCTGCTGTTGCGTTTGATGCTGTTCAGGAAGGCTTAAACCAGGGTGTTGACGTAATTATTATTGACACAGCAGGCCGGCTACACACCAAAGTGAACCTGATGAACGAACTCTCGAAGATAAAACGAGTCATTCAAAAAGTAATTCCCGATGCACCCCATGAAGTGTTGCTGGTTTTGGATGGCAGCACAGGACAAAATGCCGTGATTCAGGCACGGGAATTTACGAAGGCAACGGAAGTAACAGCCTTAGCCATTACCAAACTGGATGGCACAGCCAAGGGCGGAGTGGTGATTGGTATTTCCGATGAGTTTAAAATACCAGTAAAGTATATTGGTGTGGGCGAAAAAATTGGTGACCTGCAGGTCTTTAATAAAACTGAGTTTGTTGATTCACTTTTCAGTAGAAAGTAAATCCATCATGATCAGCTTAGATCATTTTCTAAAATTCCTTCTTTAGCGGAATCCTGAACATCATATAATAGGAAAATCCCCATGTTGTATTTTTATCTGTTCGCCCATAACCCGGTACATCATAAGGCGTTAACCCTGAGGTTTCATTGGTGTTGAGCCCAAACTTATACCGAATGGTGTAACCCATCCAAAAGAACTTCCACATCTTAACGCGCAAGCCAGTTGTTAACTCCCCCCACGAAGCATGCACTCCGGAACTGGTAAAGGTGTTTGTTCCAACACCAAAAACCGGATCAGTTGGTGTATTGGTAAGCTGCTCATCAAACGTGCTGTTAGCATACCTGAATCCAAGAAAAAACATATTTTTTTCAGGATCCTTATTTAAAAAATTCATGTCGACACCTGCGCGCCAATAATTACCCCGGTTACTGTAGACATCCATTTCAGTTAGAATATCCCTCGACCAACTTCCGGCCTCCAACACCAGAAAGTACCGATAAAAATCAATATCAACACTTCCCTCCCAGCCTTGAAATTCATCACTTACAGGTGAAAGAATCAGGCTGACCAAATCAATACCCGCGCGCACCCCGGTTGGCCGATAATTTTTCTTTACCGTATCGGCTTTCTGAGCACTTAGTGTGAGCGAAATACAAAAAAGTAATATGCTACTTAAATATCTCAATGTTAACGAAACGGTTTTTAGTTAATTGATTATTAACGATACGCACAGAATCAAATTCGGTATCAATAACATGCAACGATGAATAAAATATTTCACTACCGCAATCCTCAGAAATAAAGCGCGCCTCTTTGGTGTATCCTACACGAAGTGTGCGCTCACGTCCCGGAAGGTAGAACGTATAAAGCGTTTCAACGTCAAACGGATTAATCGCCAAAATAGCGGACACTCCTCGTAATGTGTCAGGCACATTTCCCGGGCTATAAAAAATACTGTCCGCTCCTGCCGCTGTTACCTGCAAAAGAATTGTCGTGTCCTTTTCCCCGGTAAGCAACTTCCTGAAATCAATAACCAAAGCCGTATCGGAAGTACGAATACAATCCGGCTGGTCAAGACAGGAAAGCAGGGGTAAAAGGATTAACCAAAAGGCTTTTTTCACGGTTGTAAAGATAGTTTTTGACCTTCAAGGCCAAACTTCGGGCCAGCTTATTTTTCGTACTTTTGCAAACTTTATCTGGTAATAGTGAAAACGAAGGGGAATAGAAAAACAAAAGTAAATATTGTAACGCTGGGGTGCTCCAAAAATCTGGTGGATTCTGAAGTGTTGCTTACGCAATTACGGGGAAACGGAATCAATGCTGTTCATGAATCGAAAGAAGATGATGCCAGCGTGGTGGTCATTAACACTTGCGGCTTCATTGATAATGCCAAACAAGAGTCCATTGACACCATACTGCGCTATGTTGATGCCAAAGAGGAAGGTATTATAGACAAGGTTTATGTTACCGGATGCCTGTCAGAACGCTATAAAACTGATCTGGAAAAAGAAATTCCGGATGTAGATGCCTGGTTTGGAACCCGTGATTTATCGCGCTTACTCAAGCAGTTCAAAGCTGATTACAAGCAAGAACTGGTTGGCGAGCGAATCCTCACTAACCCAAGTCATTATGCCTACATGAAAATTTCAGAAGGCTGCGACCGCCCGTGTTCTTTTTGTGCTATTCCGCTTATGCGTGGTAAACACATTTCACGGCCTATGGAGGAACTTGTGCTGGAAGCGAAAAATCTGGCGAAAGGTGGCACCAAAGAATTATTACTCATAGCCCAGGATTCAACCTATTACGGACTCGATCTTTATAAGAAACGTAACCTGGCTGAACTGCTACAACGGCTTTCCGATGTTGAAGGTATTGACTGGATAAGGTTGCACTATGCATTCCCTTCGGGTTTTCCGCTGGATGTATTGGATGTTATGGCCGAACGAAGCAACATCTGTAACTACCTGGATATTCCCTTACAGCATGGCTCAAGTCGCATATTACAACTCATGCGCAGGGGCACCACCCGTGAAAAAACAGAAGAACTTTTACAAACCATTCGCAACAAAGTTCCGGGTATCGCCATTCGTACAACACTGATCGCAGGTCATCCCGGAGAAACGGAAGAAGACTTTCAGGAGATGGTTGATTTTGTAGAAAAATCCAGGTTCGACAGGTTGGGGGTTTTTAGCTACTCACACGAAGAAAATACCCACGCCTATTCCATGGCTGATGATGTGCCAGCTGAAGTCAAGCAGCAACGCCTAGATGAGATCATGGAACTTCAACAAGGCATTTCACTGGAGCTGAACCAGGAAAAAATTGGTAAGACTTTTAAGGTATTGATCGATCGTAAAGAAGGCGGTGAATTTATTGGACGAACGGAGTTTGATTCACCCGAAGTGGATAATGAAGTGATCATTAGTGCGGCACAGGAATACCTCCGGATTGGGGATTTTGCTAACATCAACATTACTTCAGCTACTGAATTCGACCTGTACGGAGAAGTAGCGAAGTAATCTTCGTGTAAATTATGTGGAACTCAATGGCGAAATAAACGTTATTTCGATATGTTTTTACTCACCTCAAGCTGTTGTTAACCCATGCACCTCCAGAAAATTCCTTTTGAGGCCACCCATTCGTTTACTCCGTTTTTTCTGGACTATATACACCAAAAGGAATCGCTGAAACCCTTTTATGGTCATTTCCCAACCGTTGCAAATTTCAGTGATCAACTCAAAGAAAAGTCTGCCTCTTTTACAGTTCAAAACCGGGAAGTATTAGTTACCGCTTTACAACAACAGTACAAATCTTTTGACATTTCCGAACGGGTTAAGTCGAACCTGGAAAAACTAAAACATAAAACCACCTTCACCGTAACAACCGGTCATCAACTAAATATTTTTACTGGTCCTCTCTATTTCATTTATAAAATCGTTACGGTTATCAATACTTGTAAACGATTAAAGGAAGCCTATCCAGATTGCGATTTTATTCCGGTCTATTGGATGGCCTCGGAGGATCATGACTATGATGAGATCAGGAGTTTCCGGTTATATGGCAAGAAGTACACCTGGGAAACCAATCAGCAAGGAGCTGTCGGCAGGTTTAACACCACCGATTTTAAAAAACTTCTGGCTGATATTCCTGGAGACATCAATCTGTTTAAAGAAGCTTATACCAAACACAAAAAATTAAGTGATGCCGTTCGCTATTATGTCAACGCTTTGTTTAGTAACGAGGGGTTGATTATTGTTGATGGCGATGATCCGGCATTAAAAAAATTATTCATTCCGGGCATTGAGCAAGATCTTTTTGAGCAACGCCATAAACCAGTTGTTGACAAAGCTGATGCCGCGTTAGAAGCAATTGGATACAAAACTCAAATTCATTGTCGAGAGATAAACCTGTTTTACCTGGAAGATGGATTAAGAAACCGGATTGAAAAAGTTGGAAATAAATTCAACGTAGTCGATACCAACATATCCTTTACAGAATCTGAACTACGCGAGCTGGTACAGAAATCACCGGAAAAATTCAGCCCCAACGTAGTACTACGACCGCTGTACCAGGAAATGATTTTGCCAAACTTGGCCTATGTTGGCGGCCCTGCGGAGGTGGTGTACTGGCTTCAGCTTAAGGGCATTTTTGAACAGTACGACACCACATTTCCAATACTGATGCCCCGTAATTTTGCTTTGGTGGTAGACTCACCAACCGAAAGAAAGCTTGCCAAAACAGGCCTTACACTCGAGGATTTTTTCTTAGACAAGCATAATCTCTTCAATAAGGTTGCTCTAAAATTTTCCGGTAGCCCGATTGTGCTGAACGGTGAAAAAGACTCCATTATCAATCACTTCAAGGTAATACAGCAGAATGCCCTTGCTATTGATAAAACTCTGGGAAACCTGGTTGACGCAGAAAAACAGCGGGCCATCAACAGTCTTGAAAAAATTGAGAAGAAATTGCTTAAAGCAGAAAAGAGAAAACAGTCCGATCGCTTACAACAGGTTGAGGCCGTAAAGGACAGTTTATTCCCAAACGGAAGTTTACAGGAACGCACGGACAACTTTCTGAATTTTTATCAGCAAGACCCGCAATTTATTGCTTCATTGATCAAGCATTTCGATCCGTTTGATTTCAGCTTCAACGTGCTCCGCTATCCATGACCAAGCAGGAACTTCGCAAAGTCTACCTTGAAAAACGAATGGCACTTAGCGAAGCTGAGTATCAGCAACTGAACTACAGGCTTTGTGAAAACTTCTTTACGCACATTGATCTGTCCTTTAAAAAAGTCATTCACACCTTTCTTCCTTTAGTTGAGAAGCGGGAGCCCGATACCTGGCTCATTGTTGATCGCATCCGAAGAGAGTTTCCGCACATACGGATAAGCATTCCGCGTGTAGACACCGAAACTGATCAACTTGAAAATTTCTATTTTGAAGGATTGCACCAGCTCAAAAAAAACAATTGGGGAATTCTTGAACCACAACAAGGTATACCAACACCCCCTGAAAAAATTGACATAGTGCTGGTTCCGTTGTTGGCCTTTGATAAGCAAGGCAACCGGGTGGGATATGGCAAGGGATATTATGATAAGTTTCTGGCAACCTGTAATCCTTCGTGTGCATTTGTGGGTATCTCACTTTTTTCCCCGGTCGATAGGATTGAAGACATCCATTCGAATGATTTCTTATTATCATCAACTATCACTCCGTTCGAGGTTTATAACTTCTAAACCTCCGGCTCCTGTTGGCTTAGACAGTGAAAAGAACCGAGACCCCAAATAATATCCGTTGAGTCAAGACCAACTACAGTTCGATCTTTAAAACATTCTTGAAGTATTTCGCATGCCCGATCATCGTTCTTATCACTGAAGGTAGGCACGACAATATATTTGTTACTGATGTAAAAGTTGGCATAGGATGTAGGCAAGCGCATACCTTCGTAAACCAGGGGCGAAGGCATAGGCAATTCAACTATATTCATTTGCTTCCCGCTCTCAAGCCGAAGCGTCTTTAACAGCTTCAAATTTTCTTGAAGCGGTTCATAGTTTGGGTCTTGTTTATTCGTCTCAACAACTGTTACAACGGTGTCTTCATTCACAAACCGTGTAAGGTCATCAATGTGGCCATCAGTATCATCGCCTTCAATGCCATCGCCTAACCAAAGTATATGGTCAACACCATAGTAATTGTGAAGATACTCTTCAAGTTGATTTTGATTAAGGTGCGGGTTGCGATTCGGGTTTAGCAGGCAGGAAGTTGTGGTTAATAAGGTTCCTTTCCCATTAAATTCTACAGAACCACCTTCCATAACAATGCCTGGATGAAATACCGGAATGTTATAATGTCCTGCAATCAACGTTGGAATAACGTCATCCAAATCATACGGTGGATACTTTCCTCCCCATGCGTTATATCCCCAGTCAACTATTACTTTCTTTTGTTCGGCTTTAGGATTAATAAGAAAAGCCGGGCCATGATCCCTGCACCAGGCATCGTTGGTGGGGTGAAAGAAAAAATTAATCTTCGAGAGATCAGCCTTTACTTTTTCCAGTTGCTGAACAGCAAACTGCTTCATCGCCTCGTCAGCAACATTTATGTTCACCAACTCGCCTTCTGCCACACGTTTTACAAACTCAGCATAAACCGGAAAAATGGTATGGATTTTACCCGGCCATGATGCCTCTTTGTGCGGCCAGCTAAGCCAGGTGGCGGTGTGTCTGGCAAATTCTGCGGGAAAATAATATCCTTGTTCTTTTGGGGTCATGGTGTAGTTACAGTTACCATTACCAGTCTCCAGTTACCGGTTACCGGCAACCAACTGGTAACTAATCTATTCTTCGTCAATAAATCTCTTTGTAATGGGTTGGTATGAGTCTATACGTCTGTCGCGAAGAAACGGCCAATGTGTTCTGTAGCTGTCGGTCTTATTCAGATCAACCTCAAGTACATGCACTTCTTCCTGATCGTGTGAAGCTTTATACAAAATGCTACCGAAAGGATTTGTTATAAATGACCCCCCCCAAAACTTCATTCTTCCTTCTTGTTCAAAACCTACACGATTCACACTTACCACGTGTATTCCGTTGGCCACGGAATGACTTCGCTGTATGGTTTGCCAGGCATTGTATTGTTCGGTGTTGGTCGCTTCATCCTGTGATGTTGCCCACCCAATGGCCGTGGGATAAAACAACACTTCAGCACCCATAAGTGAAGTTATGCGTGCAGCTTCTGGATACCATTGATCCCAACAGATAAGCACACCAATGGTGGCAAATTTTGTTTTGAAAACTTTGTACCCCAAATCGCCTGGTGTGAAATAAAATTTTTCAAAATACGATGGATCATCCGGGATGTGCATTTTTCTATACTTGCCCAGGTACGCACCATCGGCATCAAGCACAGCGGTTGTATTATGGTAGATGCCCTGTGTGCGCTTTTCAAATAATGACGCTATTATAACCACACCCAATTCTTTCGCTACTGCCGACAGCGCATCGGTTGATGGTCCCGGAATAACTTCGGCCAACTTGAAGTTTTCGTAATCTTCTACATCGCAGAAATAAAGCGAAGTGAAAAGCTCTTGCAAGCAGACAATTTGTGCACCCCTCTTTGCGGCCTCACGAACACCTTTAATGGCTTTGTGAAGGTTCTCCTCTTTATTATTCGTGCACGACATCTGCACGGTGCCTATTTTAACAAGTTTACTGGCCACGCTTCTGAAATTTAGGTGGTAAAATTACTCCGATTAATTAAGTCCGGAAAGCGTGGCGTGAGAAAAGTAAGAAGTGGGCTTATTGGTCTGCTCCACGCAGACAGTGTTGAAAAACATGGTCATAAGCACACGAACCATCTGCGTATTGGTTTCTGATCAGACAGAAACCTTTACAAACGATTCATCTTTGGATTCAAGCTTCGATTCGCCCATCAGCCATTCATCGACTGCACGCGCAGCTTCCCGGCCTTCGGATATAGCCCACACCACCAGCGATTGTCCCCTGCGGATGTCGCCTGCTGCAAATATTCCTTCCTTATTCGTTTGGTAATGCTGGGTCTTGATATTGCCCCGCTCGTCCAGTTCAAGTTCTAATTCCTGCACAAGTCCACCTTTTTCTGCACCGGTAAATCCAATGGCCAACAAGGCCAACTCACAAGGTATAATGCGTTCTGAGTCTTTCCGTTCAACAAAACCCGGTTTTCCATTTTCCCCAATCGTCCATTCGATATCCACCACTTTTAATCCGGCAAGCCTGTTGAGGTGATCGCCTATAAATTCTTTTGTAAGAATAGCCCATTTGCGATCCACACCTTCTTCATGCGAAGAAGAGGTGTTCAATATCATAGGCCACAACGGCCAGGGATTAGTTTCTTCATTTCGTGTAAGTGAAGGTTTGGCCAGCAGTTCAATCTGTATTACCGATTTTGCGCCCTGGCGGTTTGAGGTCCCTACACAATCAGAACCGGTATCCCCACCGCCAATTACCAACACTCGTTTTCCACCGGCCAGGACATCACCAGAAAAAATACGGTCGCCTGCAACGCGTTTGTTTTGCTGACTGAGAAAATCCATCGCGAAGTGAACACCCTGTAACTGTCTTCCCGGAATGGGCAAATCACGCGTAGCGGAAGCACCTCCACAAACAACTACCGCATCAAATTCATCTTGTAAAAACTTTGCGCTTACGTTTACGCCAACATGGGCATTAACCCGAAAAATAATACCTTCCTGCTCCAGCAATTTCAATCTTCTATCCAGTACTTTTTTCTCAAGTTTAAAATCAGGGATACCATAACGAAGCAATCCCCCTATCCGGTCACCTCGCTCAAAAACCGTAACCCAATGCCCTGCCTTATTGAGTTGAGCAGCAGCGGCTAAACCCGCTGGGCCTGATCCTACTACGGCAATACGTTTGCCTGTTCGGTGTTTGGGTGGTTGTGGTTTTATGTAGCCTCGCTCAAAAGCAGTCTCGGCAATACTTTTCTCGATGTATTCAATGGCCACCGGTTTGTTGTTGATACTCAACACACAGCTGGCCTCACACGGTGCAGGGCAAATTCTTCCGGTAAACTCAGGGAAATTATTCGTGGTACTCAGTATCGTAATGGCTTCTTCCCAATCGCCACGATAAACGGCATCATTAAAATCAGGAATAGTATTGCCCAGCGGGCAGCCGTGGTGACAAAATGGAACACCGCAATCCATACAACGGGCCGACTGCGTATGGACATGTTGATGATCCAAAGGCGGATAAATTTCCTTATAATCTTTTATCCGCTCGTGTGGATCGCGAGTCTTGGGCATCTCGCGGTTGAATTTCATAAATCCGTCTGGCTGGCCCATATTATGATGCTATTTTTTCTTTTTGTTTATTCACCTTCCGTAACAGGAGCACTTTTTTGTAATCGCGCGGCATCACTTTTACAAACATTTCTGTTGCGAGTTCCCAATTCTCTAGTATCCAATCGGCTGGATCGCTTTTGGTGTACTGAAAATGTTTTTCAATCATAGCATGCACCTGCACCTTATCTTCCTCCTCCAACTTCTCCAGTTCAACCATTTCCGGGTTGTACAATTCCTTCAGGGTTTGTTCCGGATCAAATACGTAAGCAATACCGCCACTCATGCCTGCTGCAAAATTTTTACCGGTCTTCCCTAAAACTACCACACGGCCACCGGTCATATATTCACAGCCATGATCACCCACGCCTTCCACCACGGCATTCACACCTGAGTTTCGTACACAAAAGCGCTCGCCTGCCTGGCCACGTATGTAAGCCTCACCTGATGTAGCACCGTAAAAGGCCACGTTGCCTATGATAATATTGTCTTCCGGTTTAAAGGTTGCTTCCTTATCAGGATGAACAATAAGCTTTCCACCCGACAAACCTTTTCCGAAATAATCATTGGCTTCGCCTTCTAGTTCAAAGGTTACACCTTTGGTAACAAATGCCCCGAAACTTTGCCCGGCTGATCCTTTAAACTTAACGCGAATCGAATCTTCAACCAGTCCATCACCTTTATAAAGTTTTGATATTTCATTCGACAACAAAGCGCCCGTAGATCGATTGGTGTTCTCAATGACAACTGAAGTTGTAACTTTTTCAAGATGCTCTAATGCTGGTTGTGCCGCAGCTAGCAGCTTCCAGTCCAATACTTTCTCCAACTCAAAATCCTGTTCAATTTGTTTGTACAGGCCAACGCCTTCTCCCGCTGACTCGCGATATAACAAAGGTGACAGATCGAGTTTCTTTACCTTCCAATGATCCACATCCTGACGAACGCGCAGCGTATCCGTGCGCCCGATCATTTCATTGATGGTACGAAAACCCAGGGAGGCCATCACTTCACGAAGATCTTCCGCAAGGAAGGTGAAGAAGTTTACCACATGATCAGGATCACCGGTAAATAGTTTTCTCAACTCAACATCCTGGGTAGCAATGCCAACCGGGCATGTATTGAGATGGCACTTACGCATCATAATGCAACCCTCCACCACAAGTGCTGCAGTGGCTACGCCCCACTCTTCTGCGCCCAGCAAGGCGGCAATGGCAATATCCCGGCCCGTTCGAATCTGGCCATCCGCTTGAAGCGTTATCCTGCTTCGTAAATTATTTTTTACCAGCGTTTGGTGTGCTTCGGCCAAACCAAGTTCCCAGGGCAACCCGGCATGACGAACAGAACTCAACGGAGAGGCTCCGGTGCCGCCATCGGCACCAGAGATTAAAATAGCATCGGCTTTTGCTTTGGCTACACCGGCCGCCACCGTACCCACACCGGCCTGCGAAACCAACTTCACATTTATACGCGCCTGACGGTTTGCATTCTTTAAATCAAAGATTAGCTGTGCTAAATCTTCTATGGAATAAATATCGTGATGAGGTGGTGGAGAAATTAACCCAACACCCGGTGTTGAATGTCTTACCCGGCCAATCCATTCGTCAACTTTATCACCAGGTAACTGGCCACCCTCACCAGGTTTGGCACCTTGCGCCATTTTTATCTGAAGTTCATCAGCATTGGTCAGGTAATAACTGGTTACTCCAAATCGCCCGGAAGCAACCTGCTTAATGGCTGAGCGCTCCCAATCACCATTAGCCCTTTTTGTAAAACGTGCCTCGTCTTCACCACCTTCGCCACTATTACTTTTCCCGCCAATGCGGTTCATGGCAATAGCCAAGGTTGCATGTGCTTCGTGCGAGATAGAACCAAACGACATGGCACCTGTGGCAAAGCGCTTAAAAATTTCTTCTGCGGGCTCAACTTCATCCAACGGCACAGGGTTGCGCTTTTTAAATTCCAGTAATCCGCGAAGGGTTAATTGATCCTTTGATTGATCATTAACTACCTGTGCATATTTTTTATAGAGTTCAAAGTTATTGGTGCGTGTTGAGTGTTGCAGCCAATGGATTACCTCAGGGCTGAATAAATGCTTTTCGCCTTTGCGTTTCCACTGGTAGATGCCACCAACAGGAAGATTTGTGTTTGAAGATTGAAATGCATAACGATGCCGTACCAATACTTCTTCGGCAATGTCATCAAAGCCCAACCCCTCTATACGACTGATGGTTCCGCGAAAGCTTGTATCGATCACTTCCGTGCTTAAGCCGATGGCTTCAAATATCTGTGCCGACTGATACGACTGAAGGGTGCTGATGCCCATCTTCGACATCACTTTCAGTAAACCATTGCCAATGGCTTTCTGATAATTCGAAAACACTTCTTTATCGGTAAGCTTTTTACTAAACACACCCTGTTCATTCAAATGATGCACAACTTCCAGCGCGAGATAAGGATTAATGGCACTGGCTCCATAACCGATTACTGTGGCAAAGTGATGTACCTCCCATACATCACCAGCTTCCACCACTAAACCGGCATGCGTACGAAGTTTCTTGTCGATAAGATGATGATGAACTGTTCCTGTTGCCAGCAAGGAGGGTATTGGGGCATACCCTTCATTAATCTTTTTATCAGAAAGTATGATAATTTTTTTACCGGATTGCACGGCTTGTTCCGCTTCCCGGCAGATGGCCTCCAAACCTTCTTTCATCCTTCCCGCTTTCCCATCGGCTTTAAAAACACAGTTGACCACGGCATAATCATAGCCTTGATCATGCATGGCTTTCAGCTTGGCCAAATCGGAATTTAATAGTACCGGCTGAGAGATATGGATTTGTTGGGTGTGGTCCGGACTTTCCTCCAACACATTTAAGCTCGCCCCAACACGGGTAAACAATGACATCACCAATCGTTCACGAATGGGATCGATGGGCGGGTTGCTGACTTGCGCAAAATGTTGTTTAAAATAATTTGAAAGATGTCGGCTTTCTTTTGATAAGACGGCCAGCGGTGTGTCATCACCCATGGAGCCAATGGCCTCATAGCCTTTCTCAGCCATGGGTGTGATTATCGTTTTAATATCCTCGCTGGTATAACCAAAAGCCTGTTGGCGTTGTGCGAGGGTTTCGATGTTAAAATCTTCTTCAAACGTTGATGGAACGGGTTCCAGTCTAAGCTTAATCCTGTTTTCAATAATCCATTGATAGTACGGCTTGCCTTCATACACCGAGCGCTTCACACGATCATCATCAAAAACTTTTCCTTTCTCTAAATCCACCAGCAACATTTTTCCTGGTGTAATCCTTCCCTTCTCCAGTACATCTTTTGGATCAACAGGAAGTGCGCCAACTTCAGAAGCTGCCACCACACGTCCTGACCGTGTTATGCAATACCGCAAGGGGCGCAATCCATTCCGATCGAGCGTGGCACCAATGCGGCAACCGTCAGTAAACACCAGGGCAGCAGGACCGTCCCACGGCTCCATCATCGAAGCATGATATTTATAGAATGCTTTACGGTGGGGATCCATTAGTTTATTGTCTTGCCAGGCTTCCGGCACCAACATCATCAGCACATGCGGCAAGGAGCGACCGGACAATACCAGCATCTCCACCAATGCATCCAGGTTGGCGGAGTCAGAGCCTGTGGGATTGGTTATAGGCAACAGCATGTTCAATTCTTCATCAGTAAAGTTTGAAGATTTGAACAACGCTTCTTTGGATTTCATTTTATTAACGTTGCCGCGGATGGTGTTGATCTCACCATTGTGCGCAATGTACCGGAAGGGCTGAGCGAGTTTCCAGTTTGGAAAGGTATTCGTAGAGAAACGCGAATGCACCAGAGCCAGTGCGGTAGTAAGTCGTTCATCTTGCAGATCGTTGTAATAGGCGCGCAATTGATCTGTACGCAACTGGCCTTTGTAGATTATGGTTTTGCAGGAAAGGCTGGTGATATAGAATTCCTTCACCGCAGCTTTTAGCTGCCTGGCAACCGCATGCGTAACAGCATTGCGAAGGATGAAAAGTTTGCGCTCTAAGCGCTGTCTATCAAGATCATCATCAATCGGGCGTATAAAAATTTGCTCAATAACAGGCTCCACTTCGGAAGCGCCAGGCCCGGGGATACTGTGATCCACCGGTACCGGACGATAACCGATTAAAGCCAACCGAAGTGTTTTACTTAAGCTTATCAATACATCTTTGCATTGCTGTCTGATTTTTTTGTTTCGTGGAAAAAAAATCATCCCAACACCATACTTTCCTGGATCTGGCAGATCAAAACCAACGCGTGTTGTTTCCGTCTTGAAAAAATCGTGTGGAAGTTGGAGGAGAATGCCGGCACCATCTCCTGTTTTAGGACTACTCCCGCGGCCTCCACGGTGCTCCATATTTTCGAGCATCGATAAAGCATCGCGCAGTACCTGGTTGCTTTTTGATCCGTTTATGGTGGCGATAAAACCTATGCCACAAGCATCGTGTTCAAGGGTTGGCGTATAGAGCCCATGACTGGCCTTTCTTGTCATCAGTCGTAAAGGGTGGTTGTTCTGACTAAAAAGATTATCTCAAAATAATATTTCGAAATAACTTGAAAGTGCGGAATAATAGTAGCTAAAAGCTAAAAAAATTACAACAAACGTTTGCTGCAAACGTGTTCGAAAAATGATGACGCAGAATTTACCCTTTTATGGCCCTGATCATCTCTCGTTTGCCTGGAGGACCGGGCAAAGTTTCAACCACCAATCCCATGCTTTTCAAGTCACGCTTTACCTGGCCCTTGGCACAATAGGTTACAAATGCAGCATCAGGTTTCATTGCCGCAACGACTTTTTCCAGGGATGGAAGTGTCCACATTTCAGGTTGTTTTTCCGGAGCAAATGCATCGAAGTAAATCAAATCAAATGCTGCTGAAGATAGATTCGCTTGTTGCAAAGTTGACTTGATTTTGTGCAAACTGAAATTCGGGGTAACCAAAACCGGGTCATCCCATGTTGCGCTATGGACTTTCTCGAAAAGCTCTAAACCCTTCGGGTCGCTGGCATAATTCAGTTTACTCCAGATGGCATGATCCAGCGGAAAAGACTCAAGCGAGACATAGGAAACCAAACCTTCCTTTCCCCAAACCTTTTGGGCGGTAAGCCACGCATTTAAACCGGTGCCAAAGCCTACTTCAAGAATGGCCAACCGTGGCAAGCGCTGTTGCAGTTTATACTCCAAACCTTGCCGGATAAAAACATGCTGTGATTCCTGCAGGGCGCCATGAATGGAATGATAGGTCTCATTTAGTTCAGTATTCCGCAGTGTCTGCGATCCGTCTCTTGTTAAGATGATTTCTATCATGGTTACTTTAAAGACGAATGGTTTACTTTCCGGTGTGAAATTACAAGGTCAGGTTAAGAACATTACCACATTAACCATCTTTCAATACATTGTATTTGGTGGCATTATCCTTTATGTGGGTCGGCCCCTGTTTATTCCATTATCGTTTGCCCTGCTTATCAGTTGTATTCTCTATCCAATATGTATTTGGCTAGAGCAGCATAAGATTAAAAAAATGACAGCAATAATTCTTAGCCTGTCACTGATTTTAATTCTACTTGCTGCCATACTTTTCCTGTTTATTCTTCAATTGCGCAATTTTTCAACGGAGTGGTCAGCCTTACAAGCCAAGCTATCACAAACACTTTCGGAACTCAGTGTTTGGATAACACATGAGTTTAACATCAGCGAAGAAAGGCAAAATCAATGGCTTGAAAATATATCGCAGCAATCAAGCGCTGATGCCATGGGCTTTCTGCGAAAAACAATTTCAGCAGGAAGTGTTTCCGCAGTGCTGTTCATTTTAATACCTGTTTACGTGGTGCTGATTCTTTATCATCGAGACCGGTGGGTAGAAGTGTTGTACCGGATATTTCCCGGTCAACGAAGAGAGCATATTCGGGAAATTCTTCACTTGAGCATTGCCTCTTATTACAATTTTATCAAAGGTATGCTGCTGGTTTACCTGATTGTTGGCATTCTTAACAGCCTGGGATTGTATGCACTGGGTATTCCGCATCCGGTTTTATTTGGATTCACCGCATCCATTCTCACCTTTATTCCCTATGCCGGCATTCTGATTGCCTCCTTACTGCCCATCACTATTTCATGGGTAACCTATAATTCCATATGGTATCCCATTGGTGTCATCGCTGTGTTTTCCATTGTGCAATACCTGGAGGCAAACGTTATTTTTCCATTAGCTGTAAGCAGCCGATTAAAGCTTAATGCTTTAGTAACCATTGCCGCCATTGTAATGGGTGGCGTGCTGTGGGGGGTTGCAGGGTTAATACTGTTTATACCCTTTTTAGGTATTCTAAAATTAATAGCCGACAGAACTCCGGCATTAAAAACATGGGCACTTGTTCTGGGTGGGGAAAAACAATCTTCAGATTAAGAATCCATTGTGATCAGTGCTACGGCATACGCATTTACGCCTTCATCACGACCAACATACCCCAGCTTTTCATTGGTGGTGGCTTTAATGGATACGTCCTCCTCCGCAACATTCATAAGAGGCGCTAATGTCTTCTTCATCTCCTCAATATGCGGATTGATCTTGGGGTGTTCCAGGCAAATCGTACAATCCACATTACCAATTTTCCATCCTTTCGCTTCCAGCATACGCGTTACTTCTTTCAGGAAAAATTTACTGTCCATTCCGCTCCAACGCGCATCCTTATTCGAAAAGTGAAACCCGATGTCACGCAGGTTCGCTGCACCCAGCAAAGCATCGCAAATAGCATGAATCAAAACATCGGCATCGGAATGACCCGTGGCACCCTTCGTTGACGGAAGTTTTATTCCGCCTAACCAAAAGTCGCGGCCTTCTTCTAACTGATGCACATCAAAACCTAACCCTACCCGAATTTTCATGATATTAGTTTAGTATTGCCTTGTAATACATAACACTTGAATTCTCCTCCTTCAGTATATCTGATGCCGTGCGCTGTATATCATCCACCGAAATACCACTTAATTTCTTACGCTCAGTATTAACACGATTGGTGTCGCCTGATAACGATGCAAACGCCAGGTTCATGGCCCGGTTCATCACTTCCACTTCATCAAACTCAAATGTTGTTTCTGCCTGGTTCTTTACTTTTTGAAGTTCCGCTTCATCAATACCGTTTTGCAGAACGTCATTGATAATCTTATTCACTTCTTCTTCGGCTTTGTTAAAAGAAATACCGTCTTTCAAACGACCATTAATCACCAGCAATCCTGGATCAACGGTACCCATCACGAAGGACGATAACGATGTAAAAATTTCCTGCTCCTTTACCAATTTACTATACAACCGGCTTGATTGCCCTCTCCCCAATACATCACTTAACAAATCAACCGTAAAATAATCATCATGAAACCGGCCGGGCATGTGGAACATTTTGTAAAAAGCATTGGCAGGCACCTTGGCTTCTACTTCAAGCAGTCGTTTTTTTGTTTGTATCGGTTCTGTCGGCAATTTCCGTTCACGATTCTTCCCGGAAGGGATAGGCCCAAACCATTTTTTGGCCAGTGCTTTTACCTGATCAACCTTAACATTACCCGCTACCACCAATATCGCATTGTTGGGAACATAATGGGTAAAGAAAAAATCTTTTACATCCTCCATGGTAGCGTTTTCAATGTGGCTGATTTCCTTTCCGATGGTTGCCCATTTGTAGGGATGAACATGGTAGGCTAAAGGACGGAGTTTCAGCCAAACATCGCCATAGGGCTGATTCAAATAGCGTTGTTTAAATTCTTCAATCACAACTTTACGCTGGACTTCCAACACGTTTGGGTCGAATGATAGACTCAACATCCTGTCACTCTCCAGCCAAAACCCGGTTTCCAGGTTGGCCGCGGGAACAGTTAAGTAATAATTGGTAATGTCTGTATTGGTAAAGGCATTATTTTCCCCGCCAACCCGTTGCAAGGGCTCATCATAGTTTGGAATATTTATAGAGCCGCCAAACATGAGGTGTTCAAACAAGTGGGCAAAGCCGGTTTTATCTTCGCGCTCATCGCGTGAACCCACATCGTATAAAATGTTCATCACCGCTATTTGTACGGTGGGGTCTTCATGCACGATTACACGGAGGCCATTTGCTAAAGTAAATTCCTGGAAAGAAATCATAGTATCGTTAAATGCTTTTCAGATAGGTATCAGCCGTCATCACTGGAATTTTAGCCTGGCGATAATCCCTTAGGTTTCGTGTAATCAATGCCTTCATGTTGCCTTCTGAGGCGGTATAATACTGAACGGCATCTTCAAAGTCTGAAAAATTTGATGCTAACGCTAAATCAATAATTTTATCGTTGACCGGAAGTACCGAAACCAGCACCTTAAATCCAGATAGAATTTTTCTTACCTCACAATCCGGGAACTTCTTCCGCAGAACATAGTGCATGTTCGCAAAACTTAGTGACGAAACAAATACTTTGATCTCACCCTTGTCGGCTTTTGAAAACAACTGTGCTGAAGATTTGTAAAATGGCTGGCGTTCACCCAGTAAATCCAATACCACATCGGTATCAACAAAAACCCGCTCCATCATTTGTATTTACGCTCCAAAAAATCGGAATACCCGTGTTTGTATTCCATCCGTTCACCTTTCAAAACACCGGAAAGGTTTTTCACCAAGGGGGTTATCTCATCCTGCTCCTGCTGAGTGATTTTTTCGAGATAGTTCTCAATCATCCGCGATAAGCTGGTTTTGCGTTTGCGGGCATAGTTTTTTCCCTTTTCGATGGTTTTCTTACTGAGTTTTAAGGTGAGTTTAACTTCTTCCATACCAGGTTTTGCTACGTACAAAAATAAACTATAAATACGTACCAGCAAGTTCCGCCCACCCAGTTAAATTTGTGAGTATTTAGCTTGTTTATGAAATTTAAGCATCAGGAATTTTCTCGCGCTCTATTAAAATCTTTGTATGAGGCTATTCTTCGTCCACGATTGATCGAAGAAAAAATGCTCATTCTTCTCCGGCAGAATAAAATCAGTAAATGGTTTAGTGGTATTGGCCAGGAAGCTATAGCGGTAGGGTTAACCGAAGCATTGGAAAAAGATGAATACATTTTACCCATGCACCGCAACCTGGGCGTTTTCACTTCGCGCAACATGCCGTTGGAGCGATTGTTTGCGCAGTGGCAGGGAACCATGATGGGTTACACCAAAGGCCGCGACCGCTCCTTTCATTTCGGTACCAATGAACATCACATTGTCGGCATGATCTCACACCTGGGGCCTCAAAATGGTGTGGCTGATGGCATCGCTTTGGCGACAAAACTGAAAAAAGAAAAGAAAGTAACCGCTGTGTTCAATGGCGATGGCGGAACCAGCGAAGGCGATTTTCACGAAGCAGTGAACGTTGCGGCCGTGTGGGATCTCCCCGTAATATTTGTGATTGAGAATAATGGGTACGGATTGTCCACACCCAGCAACGAACAATTCCGATGTAAAAGTTTTGTCGATAAAGCTATCGGGTATGGAATAGAAGGCGTTCAGGTTGACGGGAACAACATTCTTGAGGTCTACTCCACCGTAAAAAAAATCGCTGAAGACATTCGCAAAAATCCCCGCCCAATACTGCTTGAGTGTATTACCTTCCGCATGCGCGGCCATGAAGAAGCCTCCGGCACGAAATACGTTCCACAAGAACTGATGGACACCTGGGCAAAGAAAGACCCGGTGGAGAATTACGAAAAGTTTCTGTTGACCGAAAGTATACTCGATCAAAAGGAGGTCGATACCATCCGAAAAAAAATAAAAAAAGAAATTGAAGCCGGGTTGGAAACAGCCTTTGCCGAAACCCATCCGGAAGCAAACACAGAAACTGAAACAAATGATGTGTATGCTCCTTTTACACCAGCGATTACCTCGCCTTCGGGTAAGACCTCCGAGAAAAGATTTATCGATGCCATCAGCGATGGGCTTCGTCAAAGCATGGAGCGTCACCACAACCTGGTGTTGATGGGACAAGACATTGCCGATTATGGTGGCGTATTTAAAATTACTGATGGCTTTGTAAAACAATTTGGAAAAGCGCGCGTACGCAACACTCCCATATGTGAGTCGGCCATATTGGGTGCCGGACTTGGTCTTTCCATAAAAGGAATGAAGGCTATGGTGGAAATGCAGTTTGCAGATTTCGTGTCGGAAGGCATCACACAAATTGTTAACAACCTGGCCAAGGCACATTGGCGATGGGGACAAAATGCTGATGTGGTGGTGCGCATGCCCACCGGTGCCGGAACCGCAGCAGGGCCATTTCATTCCCAAAGCAATGAAGCCTGGTTTTTTCACACCCCCGGTTTAAAAGTGGTTTATCCATCCAATCCGCACGATGCAAAAGGCTTGCTCTGTGCATCGTTCGAAGATCCAAACCCGGTGATGTATTTTGAACACAAACTGTTGTACCGTTCCATCAAAGAAATGGTACCTGATGATTACTACACCGTTGAAATTGGAAAAGCTAAGTTGGTAAGCGAAGGCAATGACGTTTCGATTATCACTTACGGAATGGGCGTACACTGGGCGAAAGAACTAATGGAAAGTATGCCCGAAGTTCAGGCAGATGTTCTCGACCTGCGTACCTTGCTGCCATGGGATAAGGAAGCCGTACTACAAACGGTGAAGAAAACCAATCGTGTGATCATCCTTCATGAAGACACCTTAACCGGTGGCATTGGTGCTGAAATCAGTGCGTGGATTAATGAACACTGTTTTAAACACCTGGATGCCCCCGTGATGCGGGTGGCTAGTCTTGATACACCCATACCTTTTGCACCAACCCTGGAACAAAATTTTTTGGCTAAAGGCCGTTTAAAAAGTAAGCTTTCGGAATTGCTGGCGTTTTAAAAAAGGATTGAGGAAATCTTCAGACTGATCTCCACTGCCTGATTTTTACTATCTTAGCACGTTTCAGCGGCATTTTTTGAGCCCTTTAAAGCAGCATACCGCCACCCCCTCATTCAGGCCTATTTTTATGGGCGTGGTGTTATTCCTGTTTATACTAAACACGCCTTCTTTTTCACAAAACACGAAGGGTGATCAACCCTCAAAACCTTCACGCGAAACCCGGTTTAAATCAAAACCATCAAAGAGCAAATCAAAAGGTATTGGCAAGCGTGTGAGTCCGCAAGGAAAATCAAGAGCAGCCAGCGCAACCAAAAAAGGAGAAAAAGCAGGAAGGCCTGTTAACCCGATCTATCGTGCTAAATCTCCTCAAGGAAAAGAACGCGCCTGGAAGGGTGACATCACCGGACGAAGAATTCCCGCTACCCGTTCACAATCGAATGAGGCGCGCAATGTTTATCCACAAAGTGGAAAATACATGGGAAGAAAAGGTCCTCCGGAAAAAGATCCTCAATTGAAGTGGCGTGCAGTGGAGCGCCAGCGTGTACAGGTTCGTTCGGCTACCGGCAAAACACGAAACGTTTATCCGCAATACAACAAGTATGTCAACAATCCATCACGAAAGCCACGCCCGATAGAGCGCCCAACTTCAAATGCACCCCAATTGGCGAAACTGAAGAAAATGGGGAGTCAGCCACAACCACCGGATAGAAAACGTGTCGTACCTGCTACTGCATCAAGACCGTATATATCACGAAAAAGTATTAATCCTTATGCTGGCTTTTGGAACCGCAAACAAAAAGGCGAACGCCCATACACCCGCGATATTTCAGGCAGAAGATTACGCACGATAAATTATCAAACACCACCCCAAAAAGTGATGCGGCCAACTACGTCTCCGTATTATGGCAGAAAAGGTGTTGGTGACAAACCCTACAAAGGTCCGGCAGCGGGAAGTTATCGTTCAGCTACTTCTGCATCGAGAGCCTGGAAGGGTGATATTTCCGGTAGAAGAATACGAGGCCGGAATTTTTCAAGTAAGCCTGGTACCGAAGGTGGTGTAATGCTTTCGCGAAAAAGAAAAGCAGGCTATGGTGACAAGCCTTTTAAAGGCATGATGCCCGGTGGTGGTTATCAGTCAGCTACACAGTCTGGAGAAAAAAGAACTGGCAAAGCCCCCTTGCCCGGAAGGGCACCGGGAATTGGCGCCAAGGGAATTGACACCTATCAAGGGAATATTCGCTTTGGAAAATCTTTCGATACACAAGGCGCTGGCTACTCCGGCAATATGAAAGCCCGAAAACCTCTAAAGGGCGGAGGTAGTGTTAGCGGTAAACTCTGGAATAATCAGGGCAGGGCCATCACCGGACGGTATCCGGGTAAAGGTGCCGAACAAGCTGCAACGTATCAGGGCAATATCCGGTTCAGAAAAGGATTTGATGATGTGGGTTCAGACTATACCGGAAATATTAAAGCTAGAAAACCAATGAAAGGTGGCGGAAGTGTGAGTGGTAAACTCTGGAACAACAAAGGTCAGCCTGTGCTTGGTCGCGCACCCGGAAGATCCGATGAGCAGATGGCTACCTATCAGGGTAACATCCGGTTCAGAAAAAGTTTTGACGATGTAGGAGCCGATTACTCAGGAAATATTAAAGCCAGGAAACCCGTGAAGGGCGGAGGCAGCGTAAGCGGAAAATTGTGGAATAACAAAGGGCAACCCATTCTTGGTCGTCCTCCGGGCAAGGACGATGAACGGATGGCATCCTACTCCGGAAACCTGAAAGGTAAAGCACCGCAAAAAGGTGGAGGAAGTATTAGCGGAAAACTTTGGAACAACAAAGAACAACCCCTTCCTGGAAGATATCCACCCGGCAGAAATGATGAACGCATGGCTGCCTTTGGAGGAACCGTTAAGGTGAAGAAAAAAGAACCAAGCAAAGACATTGGCGGATTCCCAGGTAAAATAATGGAGTTCGATCTGCATCCCGACATGCGCGACCAGGGAGAAACTTTTACAGGCTATACCCGCTTATCGCGATTTAAGAAAAACTATGTGCGTAACCCTAATGCCGATGAACTGGCACTGAAGAAAAGGCGGCCAGGGGAATCCACCTACAAAATCGATGGTCTTCAGGTGAAGGTGAAGGAAAAAGATTTTGATAAGAAACCTCATGCTGCCGATGAATCATTACCGGGGATAGGGCCGTCTAAATCATCCATCAAGGCAAGCGAATATGCACGCGGCATAAAAATGGATTGGCGTTATGTACGCAACCCCAGCAGCGATGAAGATGCGTTAAAGGTGAGGGAACCGGGAAAGGCTTTTGCTAAAGTCACCGATTACCAGGGAAACATCAAAATGAAGAAGTATGAACTCTTCACCAAGAAAAAACTACACCCTGATGCCCAGTTTGTTAAGACTAATCAGAACAACGTGAAGGAAGAAAAAAACATGCTCACGAACTTTAAGCTGTTCTGGGCGCGTTTATTTAAGAAAAGCGATACCCAGCCCGAGCACCTGAAAGAAAAGATTCAGAAGCCGCGTTATGACAAACGTGAACAGGGACTGTGGTATGATTGATTGATAACTTATGCAATGGAATAAACTCACGGAGCTTCGTCAGCTTGACGACATCAGTAAAGAATCCGCACAACAAAAAATCCTCATCTTCAAACACAGTACCAAATGCTCAACCAGTCGTGCTATGCTCGACCGGTTAGAACGTAACTGGAAAGAAGATGAGATGAAAGCTATAAAGCCCTATTTCCTTGACTTATTAAGCTATCGTCAAATCTCCAATGCGATTGCGGAAAAATTTAATGTAGAGCATGAATCTCCTCAGGTGATAATTATTCAGGATGATAAAGCAATTTATCATGCATCACATTTTGGAATCAACTACTCCACCATTAAGGATGTTTCTAAAAGTCAAACTCAACCAACTGTTTAACCGAATCATGAAGGCTTAAGGCTACCGGACAATGTAGCGCAATGTCCTTTAGTTTTTCTTTTTGATCATTTGTTGCCACCAAATTTTTCTGTGACAATTTCACCTGAATCTCGGCTATCTTCCGGGGATTTGAACTCATCACTTTAATCACTTCAGTGCGCATACCAGAAATATCTACGCCTTCACGGGCAGCCCAGATGCCCATGGTGGTGAGCATACAGGTGCTTAAAGCTGTGCAAACCAAATCCGTAGGGCTAAAAGCCTCTCCCTTTCCGTTGTTATCAACGGGGGCATCCGTAATAAGCACATTTCCCGATCGCGTATGTGTGGATTCTGTACGCAAACCTCCCAGATATACAGTAGTTAATGTTGTCATGGTTACTAACTTAAATTTGTATTTTGCGTTACTTTAAGACCTAAAGGTATTTCAAAGTTTGCGTAGAATGTGCGGGTTTAAGAGAACTAAAATATTAACGCTGTTGCTTTTTTCAGTCTGTTTTATCGGTTTCGGTCAAACACAGGACAGCTATGAATATCAATCAGAATTTATCTGGGGGATAAGTAAAAATACTTCGGGTGGGTTAATTGGTGGCTTTACCCTTAAGAAAGCGAGAAAACTTAATGATCGGGTTTTTGAAACGTTTGGACTGGAAATAATGAATGTGAAGCATCCCCAGGAGGTGCGCAGGAATTCTATTATCACAGGTAATTTCTTCATTTACGGTAAAAGCAACTACCTGTACGCCTTCCGTTTTCAATATGGCAGGGATATCATACTCTACAAAAAGGCACCCTATCAAGGCGTTGAGATAAAAGCTGTTTTTGCCGCAGGTCCAAGTTTAGGCCTGATTGCCCCGTACTATGTCGAATACTCTCCGGATGGAGGCTTTCAAACCTTTAGGACCCAATATAATTTGGGTATCCCCCCTGATCAGATTTGGGGAACAGGTTATCTTTTTCAAGGATTAGGGGAGTCTAACGTAGCTTTTGGGGGTAATTTAAAGGCCGCATTGAATTTCGAAACCGGAGCAATCAAAAGTTCTGTTTTGGGCTTTGAGGTCGGAACATTACTGGATGCCTATACAAAAGGTATTGAACTTATGCCTTCGGCAGAAAAATATGCCGTTTATCCCACACTTTTCATAACTGTATTCTTCGGAAGCCGCAAATAACATTTTTTTATTTCCGGATTGTGACCTTTTCCTATATTTGGGATTCTATTGCCAAACGTTGAACCTATGGAACCTAAAAAGACAGAAAAAGCGGATCTAACCAACAAATCCTGGTTGTTTTTCAACATCGGATTGGTGATTACTCTGCTTATCGTTGTGATGGCTTTTGAATATGCTTCAAAAGATGATACAGACGCGAAAAATCTAGCCAAGAATCAAAATATTGTAGATGAAATACTGGAGGTTCCGCCTACCGAACAACCACCTCCACCACCACCAAAAATTCAGCAACCTCAGATTATTGAAGTGCCTGATGAAGAAGAAATCAAAGAAGAAATCAAGGTTGAATTTGACGTTGAGGTAACGGAAAACACCAAGGTTGAAGAAATTGTAATCGCCCCGGTTGAAGAAAAAGAAGATGTTGATCAAATCTTTTTAGTGGTGGAAGAAACCGCCACTCCTAAAGGTGGTATGGGTGCCTTTTATAAATACGTAGCCGATAAAATGAAATATCCTGCGCAGGCACGCAGAATGGGTATTGAGGGAAAAGTATTCGTTGAATTCGTAATTAACCGCGATGGTTCGATCACTGATGTAAAAGCCATTAAAGGAATTGGTGCTGGGTGTGATGAAGAGGCCGTGCGCGTGGTACAGAGTGCTCCGGCTTGGAACCCCGGTAAGCAACGCGGTAAGCCTGTACGACAGCGCTATGTTGTGCCGATTACATTTAAGTTGGGATAATAAAGTAATTCAGGTTTTTAGATTTAGAACCCCGCTGCTATTCGCAACGGGGTTTCTTTATTACTGAAAATCAAGGCTCCCACAATACCATTCACTTAAAGAATAAACCCCAGTAAAAATCCGCTAACAATAATAATCGGAGCAGGAATTCGTGTAAACGTAAGCACGCCAAACGTACCGATGGTAAAGGCAAAATTCATAAAGGTGTTATCGAGAGGCTGAAATAATATAATAGCCGCAGCAGCCACAAGGCCTGCACTCGCGGCTGTTAATCCTTCAAGTGATGCGCGAACAGCCCTGTACTTTTTTAAACTATCCCAAAAGCGAATCACAAAGAAAATCAGAAAAGTGCCCGGCAAAAAAATGCCGGCTGCTGACATAAGCGCTCCCAAAAGTTCACCACCAACACCATACTCCCGCATAGAAAGCGAACCAATAAATGCACTGAATGAAAATACCGGGCCGGGTAAAGATTGCGCAACCGCATAACCCGACAAAAACTCATTATGATTCAAGTACTCCTTTTTCCTAAACTCAACGCGTCTTCTTGGTTCAGATTCCTTCTTTACAAATTCAGTATACAATAAAGGGGTTAGGGCCTGGCCTCCTCCAAAAATCAAGCTGCCGTTACGGTAGAAGTTTTCAAACAACAAAACCGGACGAGCTTTAGTAATTCCACCCAATACAGCAGCCAAAACCAGTACGCCAATCCATAACAGAAAATTAGACCACTGAATTTCAATTTTTTTCTTAATCTCCTTAGGCTGATTTTTAAATTTCAAAGCTGTTGTAAGCCCTGCAACCAACAGAATAACCGGAAAGATAAACGGGGTTTGAATAAAATAGGAAACCAAGGCAGCCGCAACCATAATAATGCCCCCGGTCTTTGTATGGATTGTTTTTAAACTGATGCTATACGCAGCATAGCTTACAAAACCAACGGCAATGGGTTGAATAAATCGGGTGAACTCCAACGAAAAATCTTTCTCCTGAATAGTAGAAAGAAAAATTCCGGCAAATGCCATAAACAATACTGATGGTAAAATCCAAACCAGTAGGGTGAGATAAGCAAGATTAGGTCCACCGATTTTAAATCCGAGTGCAGTAAGGGTTTGCGTAGAACTTGGACCGGGTAAAATCTGGCAAAGAGAGTTTAGTTCCATCAACTCGGCTGCCGAAAGGTAGTTGCGTTTTTTAACTAATACTTTTTGAAAATGACCAAGATGTGCCTGTGGACCTCCAAACGTTGTAAGGGCGAGCCAGAGCACGTCTTTCAGAAAAATGTAATATCGGACTCGCTTAAACAAGAGCGCTCCTCAAGATTATTTTTTCTTCAAACCTATTTCCGCCAGACGCTCATCCAGGAATTCTCCTGCTGTAATATCAGGCCATAGTTTCGGGTGCTCCACATCCACACAACCGGGCAATGCTGCCAAACTCATCTCGCTTCGTGGATGCATAAAGAAAGGTATGGAGAACCGCGGGGTATTCATTTTTTCACGTGGCGGATTAACTACCCGGTGAATCGTAGACTTAAGTTTCTTGTTGGTATGGCGCTCCAGCATATCGCCAACATTAACCACGAGTTGTTCGGGCAAGGCTGTAATCGGAATCCACTTGCCATCCCTGCGCAGCACCTGCAAACCATCGGCACTGGCGCCCATCAATAACGTAATAAGGTTAATATCGCCATGCTCTGCAGCACGCACAGCATCGGCTGGCACGGCCTCCGGATTTTCAATAGGGAAATAATGAATAGGGCGCAAAATGCTATTGCCATGACGCACCTTCGCATCGAAATAATTTTCGGGTAAACCGAGATAAAGTGCAATGGCGCGCAGCATATACACACCGGTTTTTTCCAGCCTGCGGTAAACCTCCAATCCAATGGCTTTAAACTCTGGAATTTCATCGGGCCACACGTTGGCCGGGTATTCTTTTTTTATCGGATCATCATCCTCCACCTCCTGACCGATGTGATAAAACTCCTTTAAGTCACCGGTATTGCGCCCTTTGGCATGCTCTTTTCCCTTGCCAATGTACCCACGCTGACCGGCCAAACCGGGTATTTCGTATTTCTGCTTCACAGCATCGGGCAGTGCAAAAAATTTCTTAATTACTTCGTATAGTTTAGCCGACAAGTCATCGGTGAGGTAGTGATTTTTTATAGCTACAAAGCCGATATTGTTATAGGCTGCGCCCAAGTCGGCTACAAATTTTTTCTTTTTTGCTTCATCTCCACTGGTAAAATCGGCCAGGTCAAGAGAAGGCACTTCATCGTAAAGTATTTCGCTCATACCGTTGGTATTATGTCCATGTGCAAGCTAAGTATTTTTAAGTAAATTTACCTTGCCCACGTATATCAACTGGCTCCTGCCTTTACTGCACGTGAATACTTAAACAAAAGAAATCATGAAGAAGACCAATCGTAGAGAATTTGTTCAAACTGCCGTTCGGGCTACGGTTATCACAACTGTTGGTGTGCCCTTTATAGCTTGTGCTTCTAAACCCAATACGGAAACAGAAGAAACAGAAAAAAATACATTACCCATACTGAAGTTTTCACAAATTAAACTGCCCTATGAATATGCTGCTTTGGAGCCAAGTATTGATGCGCAGACTATGGATATTCATTACAATAAGCATCATGCAGCATATGTGAAAAATGTTAATGAGGCGATTGAAGCAGAGAAAATTACGTTTAATACGGAACTTGAATTCTTTTCCAACACTTCAAAACTCTCAGCCAAAGCGCGTAATAATGGTGGTGGCGTTTGGAATCACAACTTCTTTTGGCAAGTAATGAAGCCCGGTGGCGGTACTCCTTCCGGCAAACTGGCCAATGCCATAAATGGAAGTTTTGAATCCTTTGAAAAATTTAAAGAACAATTTACTACAGCAGCGATGACACGCTTTGGATCAGGCTGGGCCTGGTTAGTGAACGACAATGGAAAACTAAAAATTGGCTCCACACCAAACCAGGATAACCCATTGATGGACATCAGCGATTTTAAAGGCACGCCTCTGCTTGCGCTGGATGTTTGGGAACATGCGTACTATTTAAAATACCAGAACAAGCGCAATGAGTACGTAGCGAATTGGTGGAATGTGGTGAACTGGGATGAGGTGGCGAGTAGGTTAAGTTGAGGGATTTAATTTGTGTACATTAACAGAATAGTTGTTCCTGGTTGAACAATGCTAGTTGAACAAACGAATCATTGAAGGTTTAACAGGGGAAAGAATCCTAATCCGTTGTTGGTGCTCTCCAACGAAGGTGGAGTTGTTGCCAGCCATAGGGTTAGACAATAGAGTCAACGGATAACTATACAGGTTTAACCATATAAATTATGAGACATCTGATAATAGTAGCTGTGCTTAGCACTTGCTCTGTGCTGTCATCGTTCGGACAAACGAACGACACAATTAAAACTGATACTGGACTTAAGTACTTTTTGACTAAGAAGGGAACCGGTTCAAAAGTAAAACCAGGATGGACTGCAATACAGCATTATACCCTTTATTTACTCAACGGGACAAAGATTGAATCGTCTCTAGACTCTAATACCCCATTCTCATTTCAATATCCATCCAAAGGTGTTATTAAAGGAATGAATGAGGCTATTTCATTGATGAATGTGGGAGACAAAGGGACGTTCATAATGCCCCCTGACTTAGCCTATGGTGACAATAATTCTGACCCTTCGATACCCCCTAACTCCACCTTGATTTTTGAGATCGAATTTCTTGATGTACGAGAAAAGACATTAAGCATGGAACTATATGCAGCGTTATTTGACCAACCTATAACAGCTGAGTCTGCACCGAAAATAAATGAAGCATTAGACCTATTCGAAAAGTTAAAAACTACTAACTTCAATGACTTATATGTGGGAGAAAGCGATATCAATTCACTTGGATACCGACTTTTGAAAAAATTTCCATTAGCTTCAATAGAAATATTTAAGATAAACACTCAGTTGTTCCCAAAATCCGCTAATGTATACGACAGTCTTGGAGAAGCTTACGTGTCTATTGGTGATAAAGAGAATGCGATTAGTAACTTTGAAAAATCGTTACAATTGAATCCTAAAAATACTAACGCAATTGTACAGCTAGGTAAATTGAAGAATTGAGTAGCCCTGCGACTGATAACAACGTGTTTATGCCATCCTCGCCCTTGGTGTTCTTCACCAACAACATTGAGTTAACCAAAGCTTTGTTGGAGAAGAACTCCAACAAAGGCGGAAGACAATCGTGATTAATTTGCAAAAAAAAATCTTGTAGCTACGGAAAGTTTAACACCTATATTCTATGAAAGTAAAAATGATAATATTCTTTGGACTCTTTCTGTTCACACAATGCAACCAAAAGAAAAATGACTCAATAATCTTAGAAAAGGTATTGGCTGACTATTGTGAAGGAATAAGAACCTTTGACTTGAACAAATTAAACGCTTTAACAACAAAAGACTTCGTGTTTTTCGAGAATGGAAAAATTTGGACCAATGACAGTCTTGTTAAAAGTAAAGACAAGTTTAAGTCAATTGTTGGAGAATGGAAATTTGACAACGTAAAAGTAACTATTGACAACTCAAGCGGGTATATGATTTACTACAACCGGAGCAACTTTATTGTAAATGATACCTTAAGTTGGACTTTCGACCGATTAGAAAGTGCGACTTTTAAGAAAATTGATGGCATCTGGAAACTAAATTCTCTCCACTCGACAATTAAAAAATAGGTGGTTTCCGCGTTACAAAAAGTTTATGTCTGCAGCAGGTGGCTTGTAGCGTGAAGTTTAGTTTTATTAATTCAATTTCGTAACCGTTGAAATGACGCCCTTCGAAGACTCAAGTCGTATATAAACACAAACGTTGACAGCCCTATACATCTAGCCTCCTTTCCCACAATGCCTGAAACCAAAACCTTCCTCCAAGCCGAATGGCGCAAACTGGCCATGGCCAACTATGCGGTTAAACCGGAGTTGCTCTTGCCGTTTGTACCCGCCAAAACAGAACTGGATTTCTGGAACAACACCTGCTACGTAAGCCTGGTGGGGTTCATGTTTTTGAATACGCGTGTGCTGGGCATTCAGGTGCCGTTTCATGTTAACTTTGAAGAGGTGAACCTGCGCTTTTATGTTCGGTACCATGATCAGGGCGAATGGAAGCGGGGGGTGGTGTTTATCAAAGAGATTGTGCCACGCGCTGCCCTAACCTTTGTAGCCAACACGCTATATGGTGAACACTACGAAACCCTGCCCATGCAACACACCTGGAAAACCGAAGCCGACCGGTTATTGATTAATTACCGCTGGAAGAAATCAGCGTGGCATACCTTTTCCGTTGAAGCGGACCCAAACGCTGTTCCGTTGGAGGCCGAAAGTGAAGCTGAATTTATCACCGAGCATTACTGGGGTTATACAAAAATCAACACACACAAAACCTCCGAATACCAGGTGGAGCATCCGCGGTGGGAAACTTACCCAACCCGGAACTATGCGATTGATGTTGACTTCGGGAAAGTGTACGGACCAGAATTTTCATTTCTCTCAACCGAAAAACCGGTTTCCGTGTTTTTGGCAGAGGGTTCTGAAATAAAAGTAAAAGTACGTTCTATGAACTTGTTGTTAAAAACGGAAAGTTAACGGCCGTACATCCCCGGCTTAGCGATATTGAGTTTACACCCATTATGGCCGACTTGTTTTCCGGAAATCGGTTTTTCATGGGGTTGGCACAATTTGAACGTAACACACAAAAGATAACCGCTTTAAAAATTTCCAGCGGACGTGTAAGAAATCTGGTGTTTGAAAAAGTAAAAGATTAAGCGACTACTCAAAATAGGGTATAACAAAAAAAGACTTACCTTCAATCATGGATCAGGCTCAAAACAGCAATCTAGTGCGCAAACCAACCCCTTGGTTCATGGTGCTTGCGTTAGTATTGGGTCTGCTTTCGCTCATCTCATCTCCCACCACATCCGTAAATCACACCGCTCAATATACAAAGACTGAGCTTTACCAACATGCCAGCACCAGCAAACGTCTGGCTTGTTACCATGATCAATCTGATTTATCTTCTATTAAAGATTATTCTTCGGTCAATTGTACTCCCGCTTTACTTGTAGCAACATACAGCCAAAAGGCATCTGTTCAGTTTAAGAAATACGCAAAAAATCTTAATGCTATACAGTTTCAAGCGTTCATGCCCTACACCCCACGAAGCATGACCGAAAGCTTTACACCTTCTCTTCGGGGATAATTCCTCCATCGCCAATTCGTTGGCAATCCGAAAAAGTAATACTTAAATCTTTGTCAGGGCCTTAATGCCTACAGGCAAGCAATCTCATTTGTTATGAATAAATTTCAGCAGGTGCTGCGAATAGCAGGCCTGGTTATACTAATACTTCTAGCCTCGTCCGGGTTAGGCTTTGGATTTTTTCTGTCCAACCGCGAACGGTACCAGAATAAAGAAATCCGAATAGAGCGGGTTGATGAAAAAGAAAATGAAGAGCAACAGGAAATGAAAAAAATAAAGAAATCGTAGCTGGTAAAAGAATTATCCCGGCATTAAAAATAACCGGGATAATTCATTTAACCCAAAAAAGTCATTAGACTTTTTTGCACTACGTGCCGACAATTGAAAATGAAGAAGTTGCAGGAAGTATTGTAAAGTAAGCGTTTCTTCATTTTCAATGTCGGGGTTAAACCCTGACAATACTGACGACACCGTCAGTATTCGTCAACTAATGGCTACTCATGAATTTTTCTAATGACAATTTTGGGTTTAATAATTCTTATAAAACTCCTTCAGCTTTGTGACCAACTGATCATAAATCGGGCGGGTGAAGGCAATGAACAGTTCTTGTGGTTGGGGTGGTAATTGTTCCTTTTGTTTACTGATCTCTAACTGACGCGGTGTTAAGGCGCGCTCATCACCATTAAAGGTTGCCCATTCCGATACCCACACAAATTCTCCCGGCATTTTTTCAACAGAGAGAATCCGGCTACCCGGTAATTCAAGGATTTGAAAATTAACCGTTCCTTTTGAAGTAGTGGTTTTACGCGAGTAGTAATAGGTGGCTTTAACTGAACCGTAAATTTTAACAGTATCACCTGAAATCGAAATGGAGCGATTCAATTTATCAGCCAAAGTATAGAACAGTTTTTCCTGATGCCAAGCGTTCACACTTTTAGCCCCTCCGTTTCCACTTCCTTTGCCTTTGTTGTCATTCTTCTTGTCTGGGCCTTTACCCTTTTGGTCTTCACAGGTACCCAGCACATCGCCATGCGCCAAATGTGCGTTCAGCGCATTTCTTGAAATAGTCAAGGTATGCTTGGCTGCCGGGTTACCGGGCGGAATATGGCAAACGGTTACACGATCTTTCTCATCAATTTTTTCCTCAAAGTCATCATCCCCCGGAAGTGGATCCGGGTCTTTCGGCTTTTCATCTTTCGGGTCTTCTTTCTTATCATCTTTGGGTTGATCTTCCTTAGGCTGATCTTTCGGTTCTTCCTTCTTATCATCTACCGGATCTTTCGGTTTTTCATCCTTAGGTTTTTCCACAGGCTTTTCAGACTCCTTAGGCTTATCCGTTCCATCAACAGGCTTCTCCACTCCTCCGGGTGATTGAGTCACGTAAGTAGCCAGCACAATACTGTCTCTTACCAGGGCATATTCCTTTTCATAAAGAAATACTTCACCCACAGCAAAATCATCAAATGCAATTTTTACCACATGATCGGGTGTGAGGTTAATAGTTTGAGCTTCTTTAAGCGTATAAAATTTAACAAATTCATTAATGGGAGTGCTGTGCAAAAATTCAGAGACCTTATCATTAAAAAATTCGGCACTCACGCTAATGTTGCGTGCCTGAACGGGAATGGGCTCTACCAACACTTTTACCGTTGCCGCCCACAGCGAAGCTTTCAGCATATCCTGAACATCTTTATACCCGGGCACAAAAACTTCTACCTGCTGAAAGTGCCGGTAAGCTTCTTTTGCTTTATCGCGATTATTTACCGCCAGTGCTGCTACGCCAGCATTATAGCGTTCGGCAGCTGCCTGTTGTTTGGCGTCTGCCAGTTTATCATAATAACTTATTGGATTGGGAATAACGCGCAAAGCACCTGGCGAACGCCTGATCTCATCGTACATCACGTTAATCGTGGTATAGGCATTTACCACATTCGACCATTTGAACTGGGCATTTGATGCCAGCGCAGCTTTTGCCTGATCATCGTAGTACGCTACCGCCAGCGGATACGCCTCACGCAGGGTTTCAATCGATTTTTTATGATTCTGATCTCTTCGTAAACGATTAACAGATGTCATTACAGCATCGTAATAATTGCCCCGGACAAAGGACTTTTTACCGGACGAGCATGAATCAAAAACCAGCAAAGCAATCAGCAGAAAGCCGGACAGGATAGGTAAAATGGTCTTCATGGGCGCTAAATTTTACATGAAGGTACACAATTCGCTAAAATGTGTGATTGAAACTTTCTGAGAAGCCGGCTCACCTGTAATGCTGTCCACCTACTCTACCCTGATAAATATCATTAACGCAACGTTCTTCTATCATTCTTTTACAACCTCCCCAAAAATAACTTGGCGATGTACTGTTATCTCAATGAGATTACTATGAAATACATCTTCCTTTTTATTCTACTCATCCACGGACTGATTCACCTGATGGGCTTTGCCAAGGCTTTTCAGCTCGCTACCATTGAAAACATTGTTTCTCCGATTTCCAAACCAGCCGGAGCAGTCTGGTTAATGGTTACCCTTTTGTTCCTGATCACCTGTGCCGGCTTTTTTATGGACAAATCGTTCTGGCCTGTTGCTGCAATTGTAGCATCATTGTTATCTCAACTAATCATAATAATGGTTTGGAAAGATGCCCCGTGGGGAACCCTCGCCAATGTGATTATCCTTGTGGTGGCTGTTCCGGCTTACGCAAATTTTCAATTTCAAAAAATGGTCGATAAAGAAATTGATGCACTGCTAAACAATGTGGCCAGTCAACCTTTCGTTGCGACACAACGTGAATCGGAAAACTTACCCGAACCTGTTCAGCAATGGCTTAGAAAGTCTGTAGTGGCGGATAAAGAACCTGTGCACAGTGCGCGTATCAAACAAACCGGCCGCATGCGCACCGCACCCGATAGTAAGTGGATGAACTTCAAAGCAACCCAATACTACGATTTTAATATTCCAGCTTTTGTTTGGACTACACACGTGGAAATGATACCTATGATAAACATGGTCGGTCGGGATAAATTTACCACTGGTGAAGGTGAGATGTTGATCAAATTTCTGTCGCTTATTCCTGTGGTGAATGAAGCCAATAATGAGAAAATAAATTCCGGAACCATGCTACGGTATTTGGGCGAACTGATTTGGTTTCCATCTACTGTGTTAAGTCCCTATATCACATGGGAAGAAATTGATTCACGAACAGCAAAAGCTACCATGCAATACAAAAACACTACCGCTCAGGGAATATTCTTTTTTACAGAGCATGGTGACATTGCAGCCTTTGAAGCCCAGCGATATTATGGCGGGGGAGCTGAGGCCAAACTTGAAACCTGGAGAGTAGAGGTTATGGATTATAAACTTTTTGATGACGTTCGGGTGCCTTATAAAAATCGGGTAATCTGGAAGTTAGATGAAGGAGATTTCAACTGGCTGGAATTGGAAATCACTGCGCTTGAAACCAATAACCCAACCCGATTTGAGAAGCAGAATTTTTAATCAGGCTGAATTTCTGGCTGCATTAATAATTCCAAACATGCAACGCAGTATCAGTTTTTGATATTGCTTCACATATTTTTTATCCTCACCACTTCTCAACCGTTGTAGCGCAAATTGTTGCATGACAATAAGCGGCATTACAATACGCTCGCGCAGTTTTACCGATGCACGGTTTACCGGGTTATTTTCCATCAACTCATCCAGGTCGGCAACCTGCAGTACTTGCTTTCGCGAAAGCGTATACTCATCGAACATCTTTTTCCAGAAGGCGCCAAATTCTTCATCGCGGGCCAGGTATTTGGTAGCCGGATAATAGGTTTTTGTCAGCGACATCATACTGTTGCCCATCAGGGTGCGAAAAAACAATGAGCGCTTGTATAAGTTTTTCAGTTGCGTGAAATGTCCTCGCTTTTTCATTTCCTCCAGGGCAGAGCCTACACCATAAAAGCCTGGAATGTTTTGTTTCATCTGCGCCCATGCACCTACAAAGGGAATGGCACGCAAGTCTTCAAACTTTAATCCATCAGATGCATTTCGTTTTACAGGGCGTGAGCCAATGTTGGTTTCGCCAAAAAAAGCAAGTGGTGTAACCTTTTCAAGATAGGGTACAAACCGGGGATGATGTTTGAGGTCTAGATACGCTTTGTATCCGGCCTCCGCCAGATCATCCAGCAAGGCCTTGTCTTCCCGATTCAGATCACTGGCTTCCTCACCAAATACTTCACGCTCAACACCAGCCGAAAGAAGTTGCTCGAGGTTAAACCGGCATGAATTTATTTTTCCAAAACCCGAGCTTATGGTTTGTCCTTGTACCGTAAGCTGCACTTCATGATCTTCTATTGAACTTCCGAGTGATGCATAAAAATCATGCGTGTTGCCACCGCCCCGCGCGGGCGGGCCGCCACGGCCATCAAAAAACACTACGGTAATATCATACTCGCGTGAAATACGGGTAAGGTTTTCCTTCGCCCTGAAAATAGACCAGTTAGCCCGTAGGTAGCCGCCATCTTTGGTACCATCAGAAAATCCAAGCATAATGGTTTGTTTATTCCCACGCCTTTGAAGATGCTTTTTATACTCGGGAATACTGTATAATTTTTTCATCACCTCGCCTGCTTCTGCCAGGTCGTCAATGGTTTCAAACAACGGAACTACATCCAGGGCAAGGCCTTGCTTTTTTCCTGCGGCCAACCGTGCCAATTGAAAAACCTGGATGATGTCTACCACAGAGCCACAGTTACTGATGACATACCGATGACACCCAGCTTCTCCACTTTGCTTTTGAATTTGTTCTATCGTATAAACAGAATCAATCAGCTCACGGACAAAAGCATCTTTAACCCTAATTTTTCTAAGATCAGCAGCGGTCGTAAGTATCGATTTTATTTTTTGACCTTCCGTTAGCGCATCAAAGTTTTTGATCTTTAAATGAGTGCGGATTTCATCCCAGGCTTGCATATGCTTTCGACTATCCTGTCGAATGTCCATGCTGGCAAAAAAGAATCCGAACATGTTCACCTTAATGATAAAGGCATCCAGTTCATTAAGAAATAAGCCCTCGTGTTCATTCGTCAATAACTCACGAATTTTTTCCAGGGTACTCAACAACTCATCAGCCTGTTTATAACCTTTACCCGGAAAATAGATGGCCTCGTAAACATTGCGCTCAGCTTCCATGATCAGGACATCCACTCCACGAAAGGTTAACCTGCGCCTCAAGACACGGAGATCGCGGTGATAACATTTCAGAATGGTTTCTTTTAGCCGGGCCGCAACCTTCAGGGTAATATCATGAGTAACGAACGGATTACCGTCACGATCACCCCCGGGCCAAAAACCAATGCGGAACAAATTATAGTTTTTCCATTCGTATGGCTTTAACTCTAATCCATTCAGCAACCGGATTATGATTTCAGGTGCAGCGTGATAGAAAACATTTTCAAGGTACCAGCACAAGCTTACGGCCTCTTCATAGGGTGAGGGTTTCTCACGATTGATAATCGGGGTTTTACCCAGTTGCTGCAACAGCACATTTATACCAGCCAGATCATCTTTGCGGATAGCCTCTTCCAGATCATTGATAATAGCCAGCACCGTACCCGGATAGAATTGCGTGGGGTGAGCGGTTAGCACCACGCGTACGCTAAAATCTTCAAGCTTTTTTTTAAGCTTTTCTTTTTTGTCTTCCGATGAGGCGCGCAGCAATAAGGCCGGCACTGTGCCTTTACCCCGAAGATCATTTACTTTATCAAAGGCAGCATCTTCGATGGAATCGAACAACACGATCTGTCGTTCGGCATATTGGATAAAGCTGAACAGCAGATCAAACTGTTCTTCCCGTGACGCATTGGGCGCAAAATCACTGAAGAACTTTTCGACTATATCCTGCGGATCTTTTCCCAGTTCAAATCCGTCTTCGGCATATTGCTGAACAAACGGCAGCAGCGTACCCGTACGGTAAATGTTGCTGAAGGGAAGGTTGAGAAAAAGGCTATTGTAAATGTGATAGCGGGTGGATACGATTTGATCAAATGCTGAGGCCATGAAACAAATCTAAGTCCGGATTTACAGATTACCCAAAGAATTGACAATCTGTTTTGCTCCCGGGCCGCATGGCCCCGCACATCTGGTCATCGCTGCTTTCTATCCCCGCATCCCCTACCAGTCCAAAGATAGAAAGAGGCGCTGCCCAGATGTGCTGAAAATTTTCAGGCCACTGATTGAAAGGACCGTTACTCTACTACTTCGCCTTTGATGGTGAGCAACACACTGCCTTCACCGGTGTTGGCATCGATTGTAACCGTTTTGGAAAACACTCCTGCTTTAGCAGCATTATACGTAGCTTTCACAAATCCCTTTCCTCCTGATGGAATAGGGTCCTTTGTATACTCCGTTACAGTACAGCCGCACGAAGCTTTCACCGATGATATCACCAGCGCAGCATCACCAGAATTGGTGAATGTAAATTCATGAGCTACCGGTTCATTCAGTTTTATCGTACCAAAATCATGTACGGTTTGATCCCAGCTAAAGGCAGCATCTGCTGTGCTAACAATAGGTGATGTGTTGGTTGTTACAGCCAGTTGTTGGGCTACGGCTACCACCGCTACTATGGTGGCCAGCACTAAAATGATGGATTTTTTCATTGGGGTTAATTGATTTAGTTGAAACATTGATTATTCGATCGATGCTTCAAACCACGGCATTCTCTTCGAAACCCCTTGTTAACAGGTTGCCAATAAATGTTAATGACTTGTTAAACCCTGTTTCCCCGCTGATTTTCCTTGTACTTTTAGGCAGTGAAAAGCTCTACGATCAGGTTTATTGTTGTACTGGCCACCATCAGCATTCTGGGAATTTCTATTACTCAGATTTACTGGGTTAAGCGTGCCTTCGGTTTAAAAGAAGCTGAGTTCGACCGGCAGGTGAACACTGCGTTATTCAACGTGGCCGCTCAAATCTTTTCGCTCAACAATACGCCATCTCCTGCAAATAATCCCGTGAAGCAAATCTCTACCAATTACTATGTGGTGATGGTGAATGGTGAAATTGATGCCAGTCTGCTGGAGTTTTTGTTGCGGTCAGAATTTGAAAAACGAAACATCCAGGCCGATTTTGAATATGGCATATACGACTGCACCCACGAAAAGATGGTGTATGGAAATTATGTTAAGCTTAGTGATAAAGTCAGTAAACGTGAACAAAACCCAAACCTGCCCAAATGGGTGAATGCCGGCTATTATTTTGGTGTGCAGTTTCCTAACCGGGAGGCACAGATTTTAAACCAGATGGGTATTTGGTCATTTTCATCGGCTGTGTTGCTGATTGTGATTATTTTTTTTGGATATACCCTGTTTATTATCCTCAAGCAGAAACGTCTTTCAGAAATCCAGAAAGATTTTATCAACAACATGACACATGAATTCAAAACACCCATCTCCACCATTGCCGTTTCAACAGAGGTGTTGAAAGACAGCAGCATTGTTCAGCAACCTGAGCGTCTCATGCAATACGCTACCATAATCGAAAATGAAAACAAAAGACTGAAACAGCATGTTGAGCGCGTATTACAAATGGCAAGCCTGGACAAAGAAGATGTAGGGTTGAAAAAGGAAATCATCAATCTGCATGACGTTATCGAAGATGTGGTGAACAGCATGCTGGTAGCCCTCAACGAAAAAGATGGCACCATTCAATTACACCTCAATGCGTTATCTCCCGAAATCAAGGCTGATCGTCATCACCTGACAAACGTAATTTTTAACCTGGTAGACAATGCCATTAAATATTGCAGCGGAAAACCAGTGATTACAATTACTACAGCACAACAACCTGGCGGAATCATGCTCACCATTCAGGACAACGGCATAGGCATCAGTGAGGAAAACAAAAAACGCATCTTCCAAAAATTCTATCGGGTACCCACCGGTAACATTCATGATGTAAAAGGTTTTGGACTCGGATTGTATTATGTGAAACAAATTGTAGAGGCTCATCGTGGAAGGATTACAGTTAACAGTCAACCCGGTAACGGCTGCACGTTTACACTTGAGTTACCAACCCCATGAATAAACTGTCAATTTTAGTGGTTGAAGATGATCCCAACCTGGGGTTTGTCATTCAGGATAACCTGGCTTTACAGGGTTATGATGTTTTGCTGGGGCGCGATGGCGAAGAGGGATTGAAGCTATTCCATGAAAAGAAATTTAACCTCTGCATTCTGGATGTGATGATGCCAAAAAAGGATGGCTTCAGTGTAGCACGGGCTATTCGCGAACAAAATCGTGATATTCCGATTTTATTTCTAACCGCCAAAGCCATGACCGAAGACAAACTGGAAGGCTTTCGCACCGGTGCCGATGACTATATCACCAAGCCCTTTAGCCTGGAAGAGTTATTCTGCCGAATTGAGGTTTTTTTAAAGCGTGCACAATCTGCTTCGGCACCGGAAAAAATTATTATGCTCGGTAACTTTATTTTTGACTATTCTAATTTCAGACTAGCCAATCATTTGAGTGAACGAACTCTTACTTCGCGTGAAGCAGAAGTGCTGCGCCTATTGTTTTTAAACCGCAACCGCGTGCTTAAACGCGAAGAGATACTGAAGGCCGTTTGGGGTGATGATGATTATTTTCTTGGCAGAAGTATGGATGTGTTTATTTCCAAGCTGCGCAAATACCTGAAAGATGACCCGCGGATACAAATTGTGAATTATCACGGGGTAGGTTTCAAGCTGGAAATCAATGGACAAAATTGATGCCCGCTAATTCTTATCCCGAATTTCCCGAACAATTTTTATAAGACTATCCACGTGAACGGGCTTTGAAATAAAAGCGTGAACACCTGATTTTTTGGCCAGTGCTACAACCTCTTCCTCATTATCAGAAGAAATCATAACAACGGGTGTCTTTTTGCCTTGTTCTCCATGAACAAAGTTCAGCACCGCATCACCATTCACATAAGGCATGTGTATATCCGTAATGATCAGGTCGTAGTCGTTTTCAGCCAATAAATCCAGGGCCTTTTGGCCGTTGTTAACAAAATGAGCCCCAACCCCTTCGGAAACCAGGGCAACTTCAATGACTTTTAATACAACCTTGTCGTCTTCGCAAACCAGTATTTTCATTGTGCATGGAAACTTATGTGAATCAAATAACCGCGACTAAGTTACACGAATTTCAGGGTGAGAAGTTATTTGCTAAAAATTAATTCGAGATTAATAAACACACCAGTCAACGCTGCGACTGGTCCTCCACACTTTCGGTGAGGTTTGGTGTTTTAGTGGAAAAGGATTCAGGCCACAAAAGCACTAAAAGACCAAATGCTCAATTAATTAAACATTTCCTTCAGCACGGCTATGGATTTAAACTCACCAAGTGAGTCCAAGTGCTCCTTGTAAAAGCGTAGCAATAAATCCAGTATCTCTCTTCGCTGATTGATGCTGATCGATAAGTTGGAAGTATAGTCAGCCAGCATGAGCTCCTGTAGCGTTGACTCAACACGAGCATCTGCAAGACGCCCGGAAAGAACCTCCATAGATTCATGTGCTCCAAACCCCAGCAAACGACTGAGCTTAATCAAAAATATGAGGTGAAAATTTTCATATCCGTGTTCGGCATCATCCAGCGCAATCAGCGAGGAGGAGATGAAGGAATATAGTTCCTGCGCATGGCTCTCATCTTTTACAGCTTTATTCAACAGCTCGTTAATAAACATTGCAATGGCCGATTTCTTTACATCATTATACAGCGAGTGATATTGATGCAGGCACTTGACTTCCTTAATGCGCTTGACCTGGGCGTTCTCTTTATAATACACCACCATGTCCAGCAGCGTAAGGGGCTGGTAAAGAGCAATTTTTCCTTTGGCTGATGATGTGCGAACACCATTCACAATATAGCTCTGCAAGCCAAACAGTTCCGTAAACACATTTACTATGATGGAGGTGTCACCAAATTTGGTAAAACGAAAAACGATGCCCGATGTTTTTTGAAGCATACCTCAATCCCTATTTCATTGACGAGTTCAGTGGTAATTAACCGGACTATCAATTGTGAGTATTCTCATCCGTCCAAACAACGCGTCATGGCGATCCGCCTCAAGCGTAGAAGCAATCCCAATTAGTATAAAAATGAGATTGCTTCGGTCGTGTCCTGCCTACCGGCAGGCAGGCTCCCTCGCAATGACGTCAACTCAGTACTTTAGTATCTTAAACGGATATCATACTATCAATTAATCACGGCTATTTTCCCAACAATACTATCACTGCCATCCTGCGAAACAGCAATAACCAAATACATACCGGTAGCAGCACGCTTTCCGGAATAGTCACGCACATCCCAGGTAGCGGTGCCACCATTGGCGTACGTTTGCCAGATGAGTTTTCCTGAAACATCAGTAACCTTTACAGTTGCGTCCGTTGACAATCCGGAAATGCTCACGTTTCCGGTAAACTCAGCCGTAACCGGATTCGGAAAGATTTTTACCTTATCAAATGCTGGCTGACTGGCCGTAGCATCTGAACGATAGGACACAACTCCCCTTTCTGTCACAAAAAAAACTTCACCCGTTACCGGATGAATTTCAATATCTACTATCCGGTCGGACAGCAATGGGCTATTTGCCGCATTGAAATTATAAATCTGTTTCTCTCCAAACGGATCGAACAACCAAAGGCCCCGCTGTGTGCCCATCCATTTACGGTTGCCACCATCAGCAGCAATAGCGGTTACGGTTTCATCGCGCAATAAAAACCGCCCGTTAAAAATTGGCTTGGCAGAATTTATACTTCCGGAAAAAACCTGGGCCGGATTAGGAAAGTAAGCCACTCCAGCATTGGTGCCCACCCATACCTGACCTTCCCGATCGGCAGTAATAGAAAATACCGAACGACTGGGTAATGCTCCTGATCCCGCCACTTCATTCAGGTATACGTGCTGATTCTTTTCCCGGCTGTAAACCAAAATGCCTCCACCTTGCGCGGGGTTAAGCACCATCCAAACCTGGCCGATTCTATCAACTAAAAGCTCTGTTGGAAATTGTGCTGCTGCAATCGGAAATGAAAAAGACTCCCATGTATTGTCATTTTTTAACAGGTGCAAGGATAACACAGCACCATAGTTGGTTATCCAGAGTCCATCAGGCGCAGAAGCAATAGCTGTAATTCTGTTAGTTGAAAGCGGACTGTTTGCATTAGTATAAATATTACTTGAACTATTCTCCACCACCTGAAGACCGCTGCCGAAAGAGGAAACAAATATTTTTGTTGATTTGAAATCAACATCTGTAACATCCAGCGTGAAAAAAGAAGCTTCCGTACCCCACAAACCTGCAGCGAATACATTTATGTTTTCATTTTTACCGGCCGGTAAAAAGTTTGTAGTGTATCCACCCGAAACAGCAAACAATTGATTGGCGGAGTTCAGGTTCAACCGAAAACCACCTGAAAATGTTGGTCCGTTAGGGATGTAGGACTGAAAACTTCCTGACTTATCAGAGATCAGACCGTTTCGCAAATCACCAATCCAAAATTTTCCAGCGCCATCCTGGTTTGCAAATACAGGTTTTTGAATTTTGTCATCCTGAATTTGTGTCAGGGTTCCGGAAGCATTGAGTGCCCAAAGATTATTCCCTTCTGTAATCAGCAAATTAGTGTTGGCCGTTAATGCATTGAAATCCGAACCGGGAAAATAATCGAGTGACCAGACTCCATTTTGCCTCATGTATAAACCGGCACCATCAATAGCCGCATATACTTTTCCATTGAAAGATGCCACCGACTGAACAACTGCATTAAAGGCCCCCTGGTTAAATCTTTTCCAATTAGCAAAGTCGAGCAGGTTATCCGTTAGCAATCCTGCCAATACACCATTTTGTGTGGCCAAAAAAATACTGTCACCTAAAACAGTAGATTCTCTGATGGCTAATAACTGCCCCGCGGGGCCAAGGTCGCGCCAGGTTTCTTTTACTTCCAACTGCGCCAGATCAAAAACCACTACCCCATAATCAGCAGATAAATATGCAACCCCTCCTTGCACCATAACATGATTTATTTTTTTTGATCCGCTGATGGTTGGTGAATTTTTAAGGCTGCTGTAGGAGATGATTTCGGATGGTCGGATAATATCCAGCATCCCATCTGCATAACTGATGAGCAATTGATTCCGGGTTTGATCAAAAGCTATGGACGTGATGTCCACTCCACTTAAACCATCAAGCTTGGTGAGTGTAGAAAGGCTATTGTCTGTATTAGCAACAACTATTCCGTTTGATGAAGCTGCATAAACCTTCTGTGAACTGACAGCAATGGAGTGGATGGCGTTGTAGGAGTTGTGGATTCGCCAGGTACCAAGCGGAATTTCCTGTGCGTAACAATAATCCATGAACCATGGACCATGAACCATTGCAAAAACAACCCGTAATAAGCAAACGTATTTACCCATTAATCTCATTTCGCCTTTTCATGCCCTCCACAAAACTTCTGCGGCTACGAGCTTCATATTCTGCTTTCTCACCTAGCAGTACCTGTTCGTTGCTCTGGCTTAACCGATAAGAAAACGAAGCAAGCTCACCGGTTCGTGCACAGATAGCATGCACTTTGGTTACAAATTCTGCAATGGCGAGTAACTGGGGCATGGAGCCAAAAGGCTTACCTTCAAAATCCATATCCAGGCCGGCCACAATTACGCGCTTACCTCCGTTGGCCAGGGTATTGCATACATCAATAATAGCATCATCAAAAAACTGGGCTTCGTCAATGCCCACTACATCGCAATCACCGGCTAGCAGTAAAATGTCGCTGGCAAAATTTACAGGCGTTGAACGAATAGCATTCTCGTTATGCGATACAATGTTCTGTTCGTGATAACGCTTATCGGTTACAGGCTTAAAAATTTCAACTTTTTGTTTGGCGATAAGTGCCCGGTTAAGTCTGCGGATAAGTTCCTCCGTTTTTCCGGAGAACATACACCCGCAAATTACTTCAATCCAACCGGCACGGCCGGCCGGGCCTTTTCTACCTAAATGAGGTTCAATAAACATAGGTGCAAGTTAACAGTCCATAACCGATAGTCCATATTTATCCGGGTTAGGGCAGGTAGGTCATATGCGGAAATTTGCTGGTATCCGGAACTTCAATAACAACATCGCCTTTGATTTTTACCTGACAGGCTAAACGCTCACCCGGCCGCAGTAATCCTTGCTTTTGATACCGGCTTTCAGCGGTTGTGTATTCTGTTAACATACTTTCTCCTTCAAGAACGATTGCCTTGCACGTAGTGCATCTTCCCTTCCCCCCGCAGGCATGCATCCAGTCAATGTCCTGATCGTGAATAAGCGCAAGCAGGGATCTTGAAAAATCTGATGATTCAAATGATTTTCCCAGATTCCGTATCACAATTCTTGCCATCTTGCGTTTAAGAGATTAGCCGTAAACATTATTTTTACAGCCAACAAGTATACACGATTAATCGATTATCAACCACTATGGACGAAAAGATCAGCCTTGAAGCAATTGCCTTATACAGTGATGCCTACGCAGACAAAATGCTGAAGAGGTTTTTTGCTGATAAAAGTAGAATTACCGGACAGGAAGTTTTGGTTTTTTCAGATATCCAGCAAATAAATCTGTTCATTGTTCGGGAGTTGTTCAAAACCTGGAAAGAAGAGATTAAAAAACTAAAGAGTCCATTTTTTGATTACGAAAATACGGATGTAAAGGAGGCGCTGGAAGCATTCATGAATGTTCTTTCTAAAAATATTTCAATAGACCAACCTCATTTTGCACCCTTACTTAAAAAATCGGTAAGCCAAACCCTGTTGGTTATTTTTAGCCCATACGATTATTTCTCTATGATTATCGCAGGCACTAATAACAAGTTGAACGTGGATGTTTTCCGTGAAGAGTTAAAGTACCTGCGCATTAACAAAGCCCCTCTGGAAAAACTGCTCCAACATTTTGACGAGAAACAAATAAAAGAAATTTCGGGCAATGAAGCGTTTGCCATGCTGGATCACATTCTGGAGGAAGTGAATTTTACCCCGGAAGATGTTGATTCTTTTATTACCCGCTTTAGTGGTGTGGAGAAACTGGATCCTGAAAAGTTATACGTTAAAAAAATTGAGCCCGCTCCGGTTGCCAAGCCTGGTACACCCCCCAATTCAGATAAACCGGAAAAGCCAACTATACATGATTCGCTGGCACAACAGCCAAAACAGACCCTGGCCGATAACTTCAGAAAGATTGACCGGATCAAAGACCGGCTCACCATCAATCAGAAGTTTATGTTCACCAAAGTTCTTTTCCATGGCGATTTTGAATTGTTCAGCAAGGCCATTGATGACCTCGATCGGTTAGCGGATATGCCAGCCGCCCTGAAGTATATGGAAAGACTGTACGATGAATGGGATCGCGAAAGTGAAGAGTTTCACGAATTCATGGAGATGGTGGAAAAACGATTCAGCTAAAATTAATATCGGTTACAACCGCTGTAACATCTGGCTACGGTGAGCATCCAACTTCAGTAGAATAAACAACAAAATGGTAAAGCTCCACAACGCTGAACCCCCGTAACTAAAAAATGGAAGCGGAATACCAATAACCGGAAACAATCCGATGGTCATGCCAATGTTCACCGCAAAGTGAAAGAAGAAAATACTGGCGACACTGTATCCGTACACGCGGGCAAACCTGCTTTTCTGTCGCTCCGCCAAAAAAATTATCCGTAAGAGCAGGGCCACAAAAAGTACAATGACCACAAAGCTACCCATCCAGCCATGTTCTTCCCCAATGGTGCAAAAAATAAAATCAGTGCTTTGCTCAGGTACAAAATCAAACTTGGTTTGTGTGCCCTTTAAAAACCCCTTTCCTGAAAACCCTCCACTGCCAATGGCAATTTTTGATTGGGTTACATTCCATCCAAAACCAAGCGGATCAGCATCCGGATTAATCAACGCCTTTACCCTGTTTTGCTGATGGGGTTTCAACACATCGGTAATCACATAGTCCACACTTTCAATAACACCAGCAATAAGCAGGGCACCTACCGTAAGAAGCGCAATGCGTTTAATTGATTTTTTACCCAACAGAATAGCCGCAACCAAAATCACACCAATGCCGCCATAGAGGTAAAGTTGATTTTCTACTAAAAGGGTAAGAATAAAAATTATGGCTGCCGCAAGTCCTACCAGTATCAAAAAGGGTGACATTCCTTCCCTAAAAAACACAATCACAAATACCGTAAACACCAACGCGGTTCCTGTGTCTTTCTGGAGCAGAATGAGTACCATCGGTACACCAATCATAATGAACAAAAGTAGTTGGTTACGCAGCCTGTCCATTTTAAAACCAACAGTTCCGATAAACTTCGCTACCGCCAAGGCTGTGGCGAACTTTGCAAACTCAGAAGGTTGCACACCAAATGATCCGATACCCAGCCAGGCTTTATTGCCGCCTACTTCTTTTCCAATTACCGGAACCAGCAGCAACAAGAAAAGTATAGCACCAAAAATCAGGTAAGCTGCCGCTTCGTAAAAACGCATATCAACAATCAGGATGGCCAATATGATGATGGCAGAAGCGGCAATAAATATTAATTGCCGGCCTGAGTTTAGCGAAAGATCAAAAATGCTTTGGTGGGCCGTTTCGTCATAAACAGCCGCGAAAATATTGAACCAGCCCAGAAGCACCATAACCATATAGATCATGACTGTTACCCAATCCATTTTATTCGATATGGCTTCTTCTCTTCTCATTCCATATCCATGTTAACAGGTACTGATTGCGCTGCAGGTGTTGCCCGTACTACGGGATCAAGAAAATCTCCCTTCAGCACATATGCCTCCAGGGGTTTTCTCTTTACTTCTCCGGTTAAATATCTTTCGATCATTAAACTGGCAATAGAAGCGGCAGACCTTCCGCCCCATCCTGCATTTTCAACGTACACCGCGATGGCGATTTTCGGATTTTCTTTTGGCGCAAAAGCCATAAACACTGAGTGATCATAACCATGAGGGTTTTGAGCAGTTCCGGTTTTTCCGCACAGTGTAATGCCAGGAATAATGGCGCGCTGGGCGGTACCGTAAATCGCATCGCTCATGGCATCCTGAACAAAAGTAAAGTACGCGGAATCAATGCCGGTTTCATGACGTACTTTAAAGCGCACATCAATATCAGCACCCTCAACAGCTTTCACTAAATGGGGCGTATAGAAATAACCTTTATTGGCCATAATCGCAGCTAGGTTTGCCATCTGCAAAGGAGTAACCAACATTTCGCCCTGCCCGATGCTGAGAGAATAAATAGTAGAGAACTTCCAGCGCCCTTCGCCATAAATGCGGTTATACAAATTACTGCTTGGCATTTGGCCTCCTTTCTCACTCGGCAAATCAACCCCCAGCGGCTCACCCAATCCAAAACGTTTTACATATCCGCGCCAGTTGTCCAAACCAATTCTTGAATCGGTAAAGGTGTTGGGTGATTTGTTTTGGTTAATGATTCTGCGAAAGGATTGATGAAAATATGGGTTGCATGAGTACTGAATGGCACCATGCAAATTTGTTGGGTTAGGATGATTGTGGCAGTTTACCAGCGAACGATCGCATGGAAAACGTGTATCGTAGGTGAGCACACCTTCCTGCAAGCCGATTAACGATTGAACAATTTTAAAAATTGATCCGGGCGGATACATGGCCATCAACGGCCGGTTAAACAGTGGCTTGGTTGTATCGCTGTTTACCAACATGAAGTTTGAGCTGAACTTCCTGCCGGTTAACATGGAGGGATCATACGATGGCCCTGAAACCATGGCGAGAACTTCACCGGATGAAGGCTCAATAGCCACAACGCTGCCCACCTTGCCGTGCATTAAATACTCACCATATTCCTGCAGCGGGAGATCAATAGAGGTAATGAGATTATGCCCCGGAATGGATAACGTATCAAAAGCGCCATCCTTAAAAGAGCCTTTCTCAATACCTTTTACATTTCGAAGTTTATACTGTACCCCACGCTGACCGCGTAACAGGATTTCATAATAAGCTTCAATTCCGCTTTGTCCGGTATAGTCACCTTGCCGATATAGTTTTGACGAATCACGATCCAATTGTGGTTTGCTTATTTCACTCACATAACCAACAGCATTAGCCAGCGTATTGGTTGCATAGGCGCGGGAAGTACGCGGTTGAATATAAAAACCTTTAAACTCATCGAGTCGCTCCTGAATTTTTGCAAAATCGTAATTGGATAATTGCTTGATAAAGACGGTTGGCTTATACGGTGAATATTCCTTGCGTGCACGCAACTCTTTAAACTTCACGTTCAACTCATCTTGTGTCATGTCAAACACTTCGCAGAAATTTACAGAGTCAAGACTTGTTACCTCTCGCTTAACAATGAGCAGGTCATATTCGGGTGAGTTGTATACTAACAGACTACCATTCCGGTCATAAATCAAACCCCGAAATGGATACTCAATATTTTTCATGATTGAATTGCTGTCGGCCAACTGCGCATACCGATCGTCCAACAATTGAATAAAGAAGAGCTTTACCAGAAAGACGATTCCGGTTAAAACAATAACGATTTGTAATATTTCTTTCCTTCCTTCATTCATGATCTTCTCCCTGGAAAGACATACTCCACAATGAGCATCACCAACAACGTATAGCCCGTGCTGGCTAATACTTTTATAAGGGTATGCCAAAAATAATCAAACCCACCTGCTTCTGTATAAAATAATACCGTATGGTGCAGAAAAATTAAGGGAAGAGCGTACGTACTAAACCATTGCACTCCGTTATTCGCTACACTGGGTAATGCATTGGCATCATAGCCACCTTGTGGGGTTAATCCGGCAAGCCAATAATTGCGTACATACATGATAAAAACACCCGACATCGCATGTAAACCCAGGCTGTCATAAAAAACATCAACTGCAAAACCCATAACAAAACCCAGTGCCATCAGGATAAGCGGGTTTGTTTCCACCGGCATTAACAGTAAATAACCTACGTACAGAAAGCAAAACGCCACATGAAACATGACAGCATTTTTGAGTATGAGAACCTGAAAAAATAGGTAAACAAAAAATACCAGAACTTGTATAACAACCGATCTGTTCATCGCTTCATGTCGGGTATTTGTACTTCAAGGGAATCAAGCTCATGTAGCAAATTGCTCTTCACTACAGAGACAAATGAAAGTTTCCGAAAATCCTGAGCAACCTTAACGCGCAATTCATAAAAAGGTGCCTCTTCACGCAGTTCAATTTTTTCGATTGTACCGATCAATATTCCTTCGGGAAACACACCGCTGTATCCTGAGGTTATGATTGTATCGCCTTCTGCCACCTTTACGTGCCGGGGAATAAATTCAAATTCTACCACTTGCGGATCGCGTCCATCCCATTGAATGGTTCCAAAATGGCCGGTTCGTTTAAGCAGGCCTGAAATACGAAGGTCAATATTTAAAAGTGAAGTTACCACGCTGAAATGAGCAGAAGTCATTTTTACTTTGCCTACCGCACCATACGAACTGATAACTGCCATGCCGGCTACAATTCCATCCTTACTTCCTTTGTTAATGGTAATAAAATTAGTGTAACGATCCGTGGAGTTATTCACCACTTTGGCACTTACAAAATCAAACCGGTTGATGATCTCCTCATCAGTCGTTCTTCCTGACCAAATTTCCTGATTTCGTTGCTCCAGGCTTTTTCTTAAACGCGAGTTCTCTTCCGCCAGCATCACATTCACTTCCCGCAAGGAGAAATAATCGCGCATGTTTTGCGAAAAGTTATTTACCCCGCCTACAAACGTGTTGGATGAATTAAAAAACTGAGCGCCTTGATACTGATTGTTTTGAATAATCAACCAGGCACAGAACAATTCCAAAGCAAGGAAAGTAAAGAAGGCGCGGTATTGATAAAGAAATAAAAATATCCGCTCCATGGAATCACGTCATCAATACAGCACGGAATTGATGTAGATTTTTAAGGGCTGCGCCTGTACCACGAACAACAGCACGAAGTGGATCTTCCGCAACGTGAATGGGCAGTTTGGTTTTCAGGGCAAGTCGTTTATCCAGACCTCGTAACAATGCTCCTCCACCCGTCAGGTAAATGCCGCGTTCATAAATATCGGCAGAAAGTTCCGGAGGGGAAGTTTCCAGTGCTTTTAAAACAGCTTCTTCAAGCTTTGAAACAGACTTGTCCAGTGCAAAAGCTACTTCAGAATATGAAATCTTTATAGTCTTAGGAATACCGGTCATTAAATCGCGACCACGTACTTCGTAGTCATCCGGCCCGTCATCAAGTTCGGTTAGTGCAGAGCCTACTTCAATTTTTATACGTTCGGCTGAGCGCTCACCAATCAATAGGTTATGCTGACGCCTCATGTAATCGAGAATGTCTCTGTTAAAGGTATCGCCAGCCACGCGAATCGACTGATCACAAACTATACCGGAGAGGGCTATCACAGCAATGTCCGTTGTGCCCCCGCCAATATCGACAATCATGTTTCCAATGGGCTGCTCAATGTCGATACCCGTACCAATGGCTGCCGAGATGGGTTCGTAAATCATATACACCTCCTTTGCTCCGGCATGTTCGGCACTATCGCGCACGGCACGCTTTTCAACTTCTGTAATGCCAGAAGGAATACAAATCACCATTCGATAGGAAGGCGGAAACAGGCGCTTGCCCGTATCAATCATCTTGATTAGCCCACGAATCATCAACTCGGCTGCCTGGAAATCGGCAATTACGCCTTCCTTAAGCGGGCGTATGGTTTTGATATGATCGTGTGTCTTTTCATGCATTTGCATGGCCTCGCGACCGATGGCCAATACCTTGTTGGCCGATTTGTCTAAGGCAATAATGGATGGTTCATCGACAACAATCTTGTCTTTGTAAATGATGAGGGTGTTTGCCGTGCCAAGGTCTATAGCAATGTCGCTGGTAAAAAAGTCAAAAAAGCCCATGTATCGGTTTAAAAAATTGGTTTATGGATTAAGGTTTGAATTTACCAAAATATTCATTGGGTGCCCCTTTGCCGTAATATTTTAACTGCTTTTTCGTGATTTTGCCGATCAATGTTTGAAATGGCGGATGCCGGTAAAGACCATAGCCATACCGTTGGCATTGCAGTAGTCGATGGAGTCCTGATCACGAACTGAACCGCCTGGCTGGATCACCGCATTGATACCCTGGTCATGTGCAATTTCTACACAATCGGGAAAAGGGAAAAAAGCATCGGATGCCATTACCGCTCCACTCAGGTTAAATCCAAAAGCTTTGGCCTTTTCTATAGCTTGCTTAAGGGCATCTACACGGGAAGTTTGTCCAACACCGCTTGCCAACAATTGACCATTCACCGCCAGCACAATAGTGTTGGACTTGGTATGCTTGGCAATTTTGCTGGCAAACAGTAAAGCTTTTACCTGATCTTGCGAAGGAGCAATTGTTGTTACAACCTGCAGATCTGTTTCTGCATCTGTTTTCCGATCAGCCTCTTGTTCGATTACGCCATTGAGCAAACTTTTGAATTGAATCTTCTCCGAAAGCGGTTGCTTCTGAAGCAAGAGCATTCTGTTCTTCTTTGATTTAAGTAAGGCAAGAGCATCATCATGATAGGCCGGGGCAATCAGGATTTCAAAAAACAGTTTATTCAATTCTTCAGCAGCATCAACATCAACCGGTTTGTTTGTTGCCAACACTCCGCCAAAAGCAGAAACGGTATCGGCTTGAAAGGCTTTCAGGTAAGCTCCTCTAACTGATGCATCCGTGGCCACACCACATGCATTGGTATGTTTAATGATTACAAAAGCTGTTTCATTTTCAAATTCCTGTAGCAAGTGCACAGCAGCATCAACATCTACCAGGTTGTTGTAGGATAATTCTTTGCCATGAAGCTGTTCGAATAATTCCTCCAGGTTGCCGAAAAACTTTCCTTGTTGATGAGGATTCTCTCCATACCGGAGCGTTCTTCCTTGCTGAACACTTTTCTTAAAAGAAGAAATAGATTGATCCTGATTGAAATAATTAAAAATCGCTGAGTCGTAATGCGAGGTAACATCAAATGCCATGACAGCAAATGCCTTGCGATCTGCCAGATCGGATGAACAGTTCTTTGATTCCAGGAGTTGCAGGGTTTGTGCATATTGCTTTCGTGAGGAAACAATAAGCACATCACTGAAATTTTTTGCTGCACCACGAATCAGTGAAATGCCACCAATGTCAATCTTTTCTATAATCTCCTCTTCCGATCCTCCCGCTGCAACAGTTTCTTCAAAGGGATATAAATCAACAATTACCAGGTCGATGGCTTCGATAGCATGAGCCTTTGCTTCACTAAGGTCGGCTGACTCATTACGCCTGAACAGTATGCCGCCAAAAATTGCCGGATGCAGCGTTTTAACACGGCCGCCAAAAATAGAGGGGTAGCCTGTAAGTGTTTCCACCGGTATTACCGGATAGCCCAGCTTTTCAATGTATTGTTGTGTGCCCCCGGTTGAGACAAACGCTACACCAGCGTTACCCAAAAGGTGCACGATCGGGTCGAGGTTCTCTTTGTTATAGACAGAAATAAGGGCGCGGGCAATCTTACGATTGGACATGATGTAAAAGGATGGTTAGCGAAACCGCAAAAGTAGAAGTAATGGCTTAAGGTTCAAGGCGGACCGGAAAATTTTAGGACTTCTTGCGATTGGCGAGGTAAACCCCTCCGATAATGGCAACCATACCGATATAATGACCCATATACAAACGCTCCCCGTCCAACACGCCCCACATCACCGCCACAATGGGCATTACGTAGGTTACTGAGCTGGCAAAAAGTGGTGTGCTGATTTTTACTAACCGGTTAAAAAGAAATGTAGCGATGGCGGTACTCATCATCCCTAACAACACAATGTAGCCAAAGGCTGGCCATGCGCCTTCATGCGTAGAAAACTTGTCGGTAAAATCGGTGAAGACAAATAGATAAGTAAGCGCCAGCGGACCGATCAGCAACAATGAAACGCTGGTGATAGCCAGTGACCCAACATCGGCAATTTTAAACTTGATGAAGTTCAGGTTTGATCCATACAACACACAAGCAATTACAATCAGTAATGCATAAAGATTAATGCCTTCTATTTTACCTTCCGATCGTGAAAGCATAAGCATAAACGTTCCGGCAAAACCAAGCACAATGCCCACTACAGCGATAACCCGAAAGCGCTGTTTAAAAAGAACCGCACCTATCAGCATGGTAAAGATTGGCGTTAAAGTATTTAAGATTCCGGCAATGGAACTGTCCATGCGGGTTTGCGCCACTGAAAAAAGAAAGGCCGGAATGAAAATACCCATGAGGCCGGAAAGCAATAGCTTGGGGAAATGTCTCGATTTTAGTTCGCGCAACTTTATCAACGCTGCCGGCAACAAGAACAGGGCTGCTGCTGAAACACGCATGGCACCCACTTCATCCGGATCAAAAACTTTTAGTCCCTGTTTAATGAGGATAAACGATGTGCCCCAGATCAGGGAACACGCAATCAGCAAAAAAACGGCAGTGCCTTTTGTAGACTCGGACATAAAGTAAACCGGGTGCAAAGATTGACAAACAGCCAACCATTTCAAATCTGTTTTCTTGCGATTCTAAGCAAGTACATTAACCCCCGAATAGGTTTCGCTTACCTCATCAAGAATGGCGAAGAGTTCAGGTATCTCAAGGGTTTCAACCAGGCGCATCCGGAAAGGTTTAAAATCCGGAACACCTTTAAAATAGTTGGCGTAGTGCCTGCGCATTTCCAATACACCGGTTTTGTCACCCTTCCAGCGAATGGAAAACTCCAGATGCTTTTTGGTTACCTGTACACGCTCGGTAATAGCAGGAGGTAATGGCCGCTCACCATGTTTAATATAGTGTTTGATCTCATTAAAAATCCATGGATAACCAATGGCAGCACGTCCAATCATTACCCCATCAACGCCATAACGATTTTTATATTCCCAGGCCTTTTGTGGTGAGTCGATATCGCCATTGCCAAAAATTGGAATGTGCAGTCGTGGATTTTCTTTTAGCCTTCCGATCAATGTCCAGTCGGCTGAACCTTTATACATCTGCACGCGTGTTCTCCCGTGAACGGTAAGGGCTTGTATTCCGATGTCCTGAAGTCGCTCGGCTACTTCAAGAATATTTTTCGTACCGTCATCCCACCCCAAACGAGTTTTTACCGTAACCGGAAGGTGAGTAGCTTTTACAACCGCTTCCGTCATTTTTACCATCTTCGGAACATCCTGTAACAACGCGGCACCGGCCCCGCGGCAGGCAACATTTTTTACCGGGCAACCATAGTTAATATCTATTAAATCGGGCTGAACAGCTGTGGCAATTTCAGTGGATTGAATCATGTGTTCAATATCGCTGCCAAAAAGTTGTATGCCGATAGGGCGTTCGTATTCAAAAATGTCGAGCTTCTGTTTGCTTTTGGCGGCATCGCGGATCAATCCTTCGGAAGAAATAAACTCCGTATACATCAAATCGGCCCCATTCTCCTTGCATACGGCACGAAATGGCGGATCGCTCACATCCTCCATCGGTGCCAGCAGCAGCGGAAATTCCCCTAATTCTATTTTGCCGATTTTGGCCATAATCAACTTAAATCCATAAACCTCTATACATAAATCTCCAAAGTCTTAAAGACCTGGGAGGTGTTAAAGACTAATTAAACCACAAAGATAATATGTATTTGGAAGGATTTACTGATTTTTGGGCTCCTTCAAAAGAAGGCAAAATTCTATGCATAACGCCAGCGTATCCGACAGGCATCCGTTAGTATCCCTTTTGTTCATCATTATTATGGTGGGCACTGGTTTTTTACTGATTGGGCCTGCTATTGGTCTTGGGGTAGCCTCATTATTTTACGAAGGAGAAGATCTTTTACACGCACTCACTTCCAATCCTGATTACTCTTTATACATTCCCCTTATGATCACCCAAGGCATTGCCAGCTTTGTTGGATTGATTTTGTTTCCCTTGTTGCACATTCGCTTTCTTGAACAAAAACCGCTGCAGCCATTTTTTGCTTTACAGGAACCCTGGTTTGCGCTTATCCCTTTAATCGTCATCATTGGTATCGGCTTTCAGGTTGCCCTTACACCTGTTATTGAGTGGAACATGAATTTCGAGTTTCCGGAATTCATGAAAAATTTTGCTGCGTGGGCACGCGAACGCGAAGATGCATTAATGGAACTCACCAAAGTGCTCACCAATTTTCAATCGCAACGCGATTTAATCATTGGTTTCTTTGTGATTGCCGTCATTCCCGGCATTGGTGAAGAACTTGTTTTCCGCGGACTGATTCAAAATGAACTTAAGCGAAGTACAGGCAATGCACACGTTGCCATTTGGGTGGCTGCCTTTTTGTTCAGCGCAATTCATATGCAATTTTTTGGTTTTCTACCTCGTGTATTGCTGGGAGCATTGTTTGGCTATTTATACCATTGGTCGGGCAATTTACTAATCCCCATGTTTGCCCATTTTTTTCACAATGGTTTCACCCTAATCATGCTTTACCTCTACCAGCAAGGTGTTACGGAGTTGGACATGGATAGCGAAGAAGCCGCACCTTGGCCCTGGGTAGTTACTGGCCTTGTAACAACATTTGTACTTTTGCTTTATTTCAGAAAGCTTTACGCCACCAAACAATCAACCTTTACTCCGTGACGAAAATTTTATCCGGCTATAGTAACCTTACCCAACGATTAGTCACCGCTATTTTAGGAGCGGCCGCCATTATTGCCGGGATTGCCTATAGTGAATGGACCTACTTTTCCGTATTTCTCTTCATCTGTTTTTTCTCCTTGCTTGAGTTTTATAAACTGGCAGGACTTGATGGTTTTATCCCCTTAAAAACCTTAGGCACACTCAGCGGCATTACCCTGTTTACACTTTCATTCTTTATTGAACGCAACACCATTTCTCCGCGGTATTATCTGCTGATCTTTCCATTGGCCTCTCTTGTTTACCTGGTTAAGCTCTATAAAAAAACAGAGCGAAAACCTTTCACCAATATAGCCTATACATTTTTAGGGATATTTTACATCGCGGTTCCGTTTGCCCTTCTCAATCATGCCGCTTTCGAAAATGGATATTACAATTTTGAAATTATCCTGGGGGCATTGCTCATACTTTGGGCAAGTGATACGGGTGCGTACTTTGCCGGTACCCTGTTTGGTAAAACAAAACTCTTTGAACGTATCTCACCTAAAAAATCGTGGGAAGGATTTTGGGGTGGGGCTGCTTTAGCCATTGCCATGACCTATGGTATTAGCCTGTATTTTGAAAGCCTTTCCATAGTGAACTGGTTGATCATTGCCTTGCTGATTATTATTGGAGGAACCTTTGGTGATTTAGTGGAATCATTGTTAAAAAGAAGCATCGAAATAAAGGATTCAGGTGACAGCCTGCCTGGGCATGGTGGTTTTTTAGACCGGTTTGATGGGTTGTTTATTTCAGCACCCTTTATTGCCGCTTATCTTGAAATTTTTTGATAGCATAACCTTTACCGTTCATACCTTTTTCCTTGTAATCCCATAAGGCAGGAATGGAATTTACCCTATCTTTGCAACCGATTTAACGTTCTGTTTTAAGTGATTTAAATCAGATGGCGTTGTTCTAAAAAAACATACTTTTACTGCTACTTTTTAACAACTATGGCATATATAGAACCTGCTCCCCTTAAAGACAAGGAAAACCCATTTGAAGCAATGATGTCACGCTTTCACGAAGCATCACAATTGCTGGGTCTTGAAGAAGAAGTTTACAATGTTTTAAAATCACCCGCCCGACAAGTTATTGTATCCCTTCCGGTAACCATGGATGACGGAAGCATCAGGGTTTTTGAAGGTTACCGGGTTGTACATTCCAATATTCTGGGTCCTTCAAAAGGTGGTATCCGCTACGATCCAAATGTTAACCTGGATGAAGTGAAAGCACTGGCAGCCTGGATGACCTGGAAGTGTGCCGTTGTTGATATACCCTATGGTGGTGCAAAAGGTGGCATAACCTGTAACCCTCGCCAAATGAGTGCCGGTGAAATTGAACGGCTTACCCGTGCATACACCAGCGCGATGATCGACATCTTTGGACCTGACCGTGATATCCCTGCACCTGACATGGGAACAGGCCCACGCGAAATGGCGTGGTTGATGGATGAGTATTCCAAAACACAAGGCATGACCGTAAATGCTGTTGTAACCGGTAAACCATTAGTATTGGGCGGGTCACTCGGAAGAACAGAAGCCACTGGTCGCGGAGTAATGGTTTCCACCATGTCGGCCATGGAAAAAATGAAAATCAATCCATATAAAGCTACATGTGCCGTACAAGGTTTTGGTAACGTGGGTTCCTGGGCTGCACGGCTTTTAGCAGAACGCGGACTCATTGTTCAGGCGGTGAGTGATATTGGTGGCGCGTACTACAATGAAAAAGGAATTGATATTGAAGCGGCTGTTACCTACAGTGCGCAACATAAAGGCTCGCTTGAAGGATTTGGTGGTGCTGAAAAAATTAAAGGTGATGAAATCCTTACCCTTCCGGTAGATGTGTTAGTGCCGGCAGCAACAGAGGATGTGATTAAAGCTTCTAATGCTCCTAACATAAAAGCAAAATTGATAGTAGAAGGAGCTAACGGACCTACATCATCAAAGGCCGATAGCATTATCAATGAAAAAGGAATTATTGTGGTGCCTGATATTTTGGCCAATGCCGGTGGTGTTACCGTATCTTATTTTGAATGGGTTCAAAACCGCTTAGGATATAAGTGGGAAGCAGAGCGGGTTAACCGTAGGTCGGATCGGATCATGAAGGATGCATTCAATAATGTTTACAAAATTGCCAACGAATACAAAGTGTCCATGCGCATAGCCGCGTACATGGTTGCCATTGATAAAGTGGCCAAGACATACAAGTTTCGCGGAGGATATTGATTTCACAATACCTCTTAATAAGGAAAGCAGCGAGGTCACGCTCGCTGCTTTTTTATTTTCAGTAAAGCTAAATGGCTTACCTTTGAGCGTTAAAAGAAATTCTAAATTCACTTACAAACATGACCATACACAAAGAAGGACGCACACTGTTATTTGTATTGTTGATTTTATTTGTGGCCATCATTTGGGCCTTTGACTATTTGTTACCGGAAGCAATACTTGCCCGTAATATCGTGATCGGTGTATGTGGTGTTTTCTACCTGATTGTCCTTCAGTTTTTCAGAAGCCCCATTTTTACGGTGGAGAAAAATCCGAAACATGTTATTGCCCCGGCTGATGGCAAGGTGGTTGTTATTGAAGACGCTGAGGAAACTGAGTACCTTAAAAGCAAACGTAAACAAATCTCTATTTTCATGTCGCCCATTAACGTGCACGTTAATCGCATGCCGGTTGGCGGAAGCATCAGTTACTATCGCTATCATCCTGGAAAATACTTAGTTGCCTGGCACCCGAAATCCAGCACAGAAAATGAACGCACCACGGTGGTGGCTAAAATGGACAACGGTGTTGAGGTGTTGTTTCGTCAGATTGCGGGCGCACTTGCAAGAAGAATTAAATGCTATGTAAATGAAGGCCAAAAACTGGAGCAGGGTCAGGAGTTTGGGTTTATCAAATTTGGTTCCCGGGTGGATATCTTTCTTCCGCTTAATGCAAAAGTTAAGGTAAGCCTGGGTGAGAAAACAACGGGCGGTAAGACCATTATCGCAGAGTTTTAATTCTTAAAGACTTCGTTTAAACTCTCCATTAGCCTTTTATAAATATAAGGCAGACTAACAGGCGTTTATCATCGCTTTGATGCTTATCTTTGAAGATTAATTCCAGTATATTTTTACCTGAATCATGAGCAGAGCTTCATCCTTAAAATTTCCACAAGCACGGCAAGATTTCTTTATTACACTAAACCAACGCGTAAACGACTACTTTAAAACCAATGGCATAAACAAGCATGCAAATGCCGAAATGATTGTTAAAACTTGTGTCATGTTCGCGCTGTATTTTGTTCCCTATACTCTTATTATTTCAAGTACAGTAACTGCCGGCTGGGGTGTATTGGCGCTTGTAGTTGTTATGGGTTTTGGTGTAGCCGGTATCGGTTTGTCCATCATGCATGATGCCAATCATGGAGCGTATTCCAACAAAGCCTGGATTAATAATCTAATTGGTTATTCTTTAAACCTGGTTGGGGCGAATGCCTTTAACTGGAAAGTACAACATAATGTATTGCACCATACCTACACCAACGTGCACGATGCCGATGAAGACATCAGTCCGCGTGGTGTACTGCGTATGCATCCTAACTCCGACTGGAAGCCTATGCACAAATTTCAGCATGTTTATGCCTGGCTCCTGTACGGATTAATGACAATCGTTTGGGTGCTGGTGAAAGATTTTGTTCGGCTGGTGCGCTACCAGAAAGATGGTTTGGTGAAAAAGCAAAAGGCCAACATTGTTACTGAATGGTTAATCCTGCTAGGTACTAAAGCCGTTTATGTAGGCTATATATTCGTTATTCCAGTTTTGCTTTTGCCCTTTGCCTGGTGGCAGATTCTTTTGGGTGTATTGCTGATGCACTACATCGCTGGATTTATTCTGGCCATCATATTTCAACCGGCTCACGTTATCGATGGTACCGAATATCCGGAACCAGATCAAGCGGGTATGTTGGAAAACACATGGGCCATTCATCAACTGCACACCACTACAAACTTTGCTAACCAAAATAAAATACTTTCGTGGTACGTTGGCGGATTAAACTACCAGGTTGAACATCACTTATTTCCGAATGTATGCCATGTGCACTACCGCAAAATTTCAAATATTGTACAGGAAACGGCAAAAGAATTCGGACTGCCATATAAGAGCGAGCCTACATTTATCGGTGCCCTTGCAGGCCACGCCAGGTTGTTGAAAGAACTGGGGAAACAACCAGCAATGCGCTTGTCGGTTAGCTGATTAGTTCGCTACAGCAAGGAATTTTATTCGTCTAACCTTCGGGTACAGTACCTCAAATAAATCAGAAGCAAATACGAGGTAGAATATTCCATGCCGAAGATCAATTTTAAATAAAAAGAAGTGATAGATCAGTAATGGAATGATCACCATTAAATTGATCATAATAAAAACCACAATCTTTGATACAATTGAATAGTTCTCTTCGTTTCGATCGAAAAGAAATTTGAAGATGATCACCGCGCTGAATAGCAGGAGTATATCCAAAAACCTCTCTATAAATTCCGACTGGTTGATGTAATTTCCTGAAAGAATCATGCTTACCATGTTAGCTTGAATTTCCACCCCATAAATATCCGGTAATGATCTTCCTGCAAATCGCTCATTCATTGGAGAATAAAATTTGTCAACCGGGCTTTTATCATATAGGTTGTTGCCCATATATCCCAGCAAAATGATCTTATCTTTTATGAAATTTCCATCGATATTATTCTCAAGCACATCTTCATAATCAATCGTAAAATAGGTTGCATCGTTAATGCTGCTTTCATTGAACAACATCCGATGACCGGTGAAATTAATCTGTTCCTGCGGACGATTTCGCTTTAAATAGGTATTAAAACTTAGCTGATTGTAATTCTTTGCAATTACTGCTGCAAAAGGATAGTGGTGTTCATTTTGAATAACAGTTGAAGAAAAAAATGAACGAACAGTGCCAACCCCGGGATTATCATCTGGTATATTAATATTGGCATAACCTGCAAAGTCAGAAGACAAACTAGCTACATTTTTGGGGAGAACAATCGAGTCTGGAGGGGAGTTATCTTGCCGCGTATAGCCCTGACTTGGAAGGACAATATTTGGTGTGCTCTTAATCACCTGCCACAAATATGCCGCTTCAGCAGAGTCGGTCGCTAACGAAAAATAAACGTCTACCCCAAGCACTTTGGGATTAAGCTGACTTAGTATTTCAATTTGACGGGCAATACCACTTTTTCCTAATGGACCAATATTTACTAAAATAATGTTAGTATCAATCGGGCTTGGCCTATAGCCTCCAGAATAGTAAATATCCGTAAAGTCAAAATCAAGAACAGACTGCTCAAGTGAATCTAAAAGACTGATCTTGCCCACCACCCAGGTAAGCGCATGGGCAAAAATTACTATGAGTACTACAATCAGAACAAATTGCAATGCTTTACGAAACCTTCGCAAAACAACTGACATCATGAAATAACCTGATCAAAAGCTTTGGTAAATCCTTTCATCTCATCCAGTGTACCAATGCTTACGCGACACCATTCTTTATCCTGGTAGTCCCACACCCGTATCTGGTAGCCCTTTTTTTCGGTTTCTTCTAAAATCGTTTTTCCATCTATAGGTGCCGGAAAGAAAACTACGTTAGCCATTGATTTTCCGTACGACCATTTTTTGCTGTCGAGATAATTAAACAGGTGCTGACGCGCCTCCGCATTTTTCTTACGCGTCATCGCCACAAAATCCTTGTCCTCAAGACTGGCTTTTGCTGCGGCCAACCCAGCTTGATTGTTGTTACCCCAAATTTGTTTCTCCGCCATTTTTTTCAACGTATCCGGTTGGCCAATTAAATAGCCCACACGTAAACCAGCCAATCCATAAACTTTCGAAAACGTGCGTGATACAATTACGTTATGTCCTTGCTTCACCAGGTCAACCATTGATTTCTTTTCATGCTGATCGAGGAATTCAATGTAGGCTTCATCGGCAAACACCGTTGCCTTCTTTGCCATTTCCATGCAAAATGATCTTAGTTTATCATTATCCACAATGGTTCCTGTGGGGTTATTCGGGTTCACCACAAAAATGATCTTTGTATCTGGCTTGACAGCCGATGCCATCGCTTCCAGATCGTGCACCATGTTGGCATCCAAATCAACCCGATCCCAACGGGCATTGAATTTTGTAGCATAGTCCATCAGCAACCGGAATGTTGGAAAGGCCGATAGCACAGCACCACCCTCTAATCCGGCCGTCATGCCCGTGAGCGATAATAATTCAGACGAGCCGCAACCCATTAATACAAATTCGGGGGCAACGCCTTCACGTTGAGCAATAACTTTTTTAAGTTCCTGGGCTACGCCATGTGCGTAACGATTACCCTCCGATATACTTTCTACAATGGCTTTGCGCGCCTTATCCGATGGTCCGTAAGGATTTTCATTGGAGCCCAACAGAACAAGTTTGCCATTTCTAAAAGGTTCAATGCCATGCAGTCGCTCTGCCCTACTAACTGGTGCAGCCATCAGTTGGTCTGCTATGGTTAAACTTAGCGGTAATCCCGCACCGGCTGCCAGGGCAGACTTAAGCCATTGTCTTCGTGTTGTCATAATATTATATAGTTTACCACCGTGGTTTTTGATAAAACGTTACATAGGTCTCACCATCCAATACAATCATCGGATCATTATTCTTTGGATGATTTCTTTTTTCCAAAAGATAAGAACCGGAGCCCTGGCCCGCTTGTGAGTTGTAGTAAATGCGAACACCATCATACGACCATGTGCCACGATCGCTGCTCTGTGAATTCGTTCCACCTGCATAGGCGTTTGTATTTACACTCATCGAACTTTCGGCTTCGTATTGATAGCTGCCATCGCCATTCAAGGTAATACAACGTTCTGAAATTCTCCCACCTGAATTGGTGGAAGTTACGTTGGTCCAGCACCATTTACCCACCAGTTCCTGAGCAACACGTCTATTGCCGGCTGCGGATTGAGACTGTCCTGTTCCAGTTGTACCAGCTCCGCCACGAGAATAGGTAAAGCTTTGACCGTTGACCGTTAACGTGAGCTGATTTCCGCTTAATGAATAACCCATAGAGGCACTGCCTTGAGCCGCCTGAAGGATAATGTTGTTGCCAGAAAGTTGATAGCTTAAAGTTTGGCCTGCATATATGCACTGACCATTCTTATTGAATTCAATGATTTCACCATTTCCCGTCCACACGCCCACAATATCGGCTGAGCCGCCCGGTGTTGAGGCTGATGAATTTTTTTGTTGTGTGGGTGGAAGATTTGAAGAAGGTGTAGTGGCTTTCTCTGCACCGGCTTTAGAAAAAACTATACTACCATCAATATCGCCACCAGAAAGGGTAAGGGAGTTTTGTTGCTGGGTGAAGTTGTATTGGGTTGAAGCACCGGAAAGATTCAAGGTGAGTTTATTTCCTGCCACGGTATACTTCATGGGCTCACCGTCAAACTCTCCGGAGCCATCGGCATTTAACTTCAACGTCATTTGATAGCCAAACTGGCTGTTGGTCCAGGTACCCTGAATACCAGAACCCTGCTGAGCTTTTGCCCCGATTTGAGCCAGAATAATAATTGGATTCAGAAGAAGAAAAAGAAAGGAAACCGTGATGTATCTTTTCATAGCCATACCGATTAAGGGTTCCACTAATGTAACAAAACGAATTCCGTAAGGAAAGATCTTTCTTGACAGTCGGGCTAAAACCCCATTAAGATGGGGGGATGGAGAATAATAATCAGATAAACCGCTGAATAATTTGCATGACCTGGGTTAGGTACCGTTCATCTGTTTCGTCAAAATCATTCAGCTTATCACTATCCACATCCAGCACCAGAAAGACCTCTCCGTTCTTAAAAGCCGGCAATACAATTTCCGATTTGGAAGCCGAGCTGCAGGCAATATGACCGGGGAACGCATCTACATCCGGAACAATAATAGTCTTCTTTTCCTTCCACGAGGTGCCGCAAACACCTTTTCCAAAATTAATTCGTGTACAGGCAATAGGGCCCTGAAATGGACCGAGAACAAGTTGGTTGTCTTTTACAAGATAAAATCCAGCCCACAAGAAATTCAGGGTTTGCTTTAAAGCAGCTGCAATGTTCGACAAGTTGGCAACAACATCCGGTTCACCTGAAACCAGTGCTTCGATTTGAGGAACCAATGTTTCGTAACGTTGTTGCTTATCGGTAGAGGTGGAGATGATGAGTTCTTCAGCCATTGTCACGTAAATCTTACAGGTCGTATTATTTTAGTTCTGCTTGTTTTAGAATACTATTTAATGTTCCTCGAGGTACTTCATCAGACAAACGATGGCACGCGATTGTAACAATTCCCCTTTTTTAATTGTGCTTGTAGGTTACGTGGCTTCCTTTTTGTCTTACCGGGAACCACCCATCTGATTCAATAATTCTGATAATCTCCCGATATTTCATGTTAGGAGATCACAATCATCTCAGAATCTGATACCGATTGAGGTATCTCTAATCCCTCATCCTGTAAAACCTCCAAGTGAAGTTTTATTGCTTCGATGATATTAAGTTCGACATCTTCCTTACTCTCTCCTGCAGAGGTACAACCCGGTAAATCTGGAACATATGCACTGTATCCATCAGAACTCCTTTCATAAATAACGAGGTACTTTCTCATAGCTAAAGATATTAAATCTTATCTAAAACCCTTTTTGTTCTGTCATTAATAATATTACCCGTATTTAAGGTAGAGGCAGGTTCAAACAATAAAACCTCTACTTCTTCCTCGGCAATAGGTTTATGCTCAACACCATGGGGTACAATTATAAATTCTCCTTCACCAACCTCTACGGTCTTATCACGAAAGGCCATTTTCAACTTTCCTTTAATTATCAAAAAGAGCTCGTCCTCGTACTCGTGGTGATGCCAGAAAAATTCACCTTTCAATTTAGTGACTTTTACTTGCTGTCCGTTGAGTTCTCCTACAATGCGTGGATTCCAATGATCCGAAAACCTGGCAAATTTTTCTTTGAGGCTAATCTTTTCCATAAACGGGGTGATAAGTAAACAAGATATCGTTCATTACGGTTTCAGTGTGAGAAAGTTTTCCGTTCAACCGTGGCGCGGGAATTCCCTTCCCAAATGTTCTTGGAGAACTGAAAACACGAGCCTCATCCCATAAACCCGCATCCATAAAGAATTTTAAAGTTTGCGCCCCGCCCTCCACCATTACCGAGTGAATGCCGCGTTTGAGTAAATCCCGAAGAAGTTGTGGCAAAAAATCCGCTTCATCCATTCTGGCCAGTATCAGGTTTTTATGTTCTTCGTGCTTCAATACATTATAAATAATGGTTGGCTGACTTCGATCGAACACGTTCAACTTCTCGCTTAGTTTTAAAAACCGATCGACCACAATACGAACTGGGTTTTGTCCGGTCCACTCCCGCACATTCAGTTGTGGGTTATCATGATTTGCCGTTTTTGCACCTACCAAAATTCCATCTTCTTCACTTCTCCATTTATGTACCAACTGACGGGAATATTCGTTACTGATCCATTTCGAATCGTAATTTTCATGGGCCATGAAGCCATCAGCCGTTTGTGCCCATTTCAATAAAATGTATGGACGCCTTTTTTCAACAGCCGTAAAGAAACGTGTATTCAATTCACGGCCTTGCTTATCGAGAATACCGGTGATTACTTCTATGCCTGTTTCCCGTAATTTTTTTATTCCCTCACCCGATACTTTTGGATGAGTGTCAAGGTTGGCAATCACCACCTTCTTCACCCGATGTTTAATCAGCAGATCAACACAGGGTGGTGTTTTTCCAAAATGAGAGCAAGGTTCAAGGTTTACATACACCGTACTTTCTTGCAACAATTCTTGATTGACAACCGATGCAACAGCATTTACTTCCGCATGTGCTTCACCAAATTTTTTGTGCCAACCCTCACCGATAATTTTTCTGTCATGTACAATAACACACCCCACCAGCGGATTCGGGCTAACCGCTCTCCGGCCTAATGCCGCCAGTTCAAGGCAGCGCTGCATAAAAAGTTCGTCCAGGTGGTGATCGTGCTTCTTCATGATTACTTTTACAAGCAGGTATAAACTTACAACAGTTTTCGCGAAGAAAGATTTTAACAAAGCCTATGAACGCAAAAAAACTTTATTCCCATTTCAAACAACAGATTACGTTGGAGGAATCGGCTGAAGAAATTCAACACCTTGCCTTCAGGGTTTTGGAACATGAGCTGGGTTTATCCAATACGGAAATCCTGATGGAAAAGGATATTGGGGTTTCGAATGATGTGCTAACGAAGCTAAACAGTATTGCCACACGCCTGAACAGCCATGAACCACTGCAATACATATTAGGCGATGAAGAATTTATGGGCAAACGATTTCTGGTGAGTCCGGCTGTGTTGATACCCCGCCCCGAAACGGAAGAACTGGTAAGACTTGTTCCCGTTCCGCCACCGGCTTCAACTGACGAACCCCCGATAAAAATACTTGATATTGGAACAGGCAGTGGTTGCATTGCCATTTCGCTAAAGTCGCTGATGCCTCAAGCAGAAGTTTATGCATCTGATGTGAGTGATGAAGCCTTAGCCATTGCCAAAAGCAATGTTGAGCGACTGGAGCCACAGGTAACTTTACTGAAGCATGACATTCTTAAGGATGACATTCCTGTATCAGAACTTGACATCATCGTTAGCAATCCACCTTATGTTGCACAACATGAAAAGCAATCCATGCAACAACATGTACTGGATCATGAACCACATCTCGCCTTATTCGTTCCGGACAATGATCCGTTGATCTTTTATAAAGCCATTGCGGCACGCGGCAAACATGTGCTGAAGCCTGGCGGAAAGGTGATTGTTGAAATCAATGCCCAATCAGGAGAAAATACCGCTGCCGTTTTTGAAACTGAAGGCTATTCACATATTTCACTAAGTAAAGATATGATCGGCAAAGACCGATTCGTTATCGCAACCTGGAATCCTGCATGAATCCTGTACTTCTGCTTCATGGCGCACTAGGCGCCAGCACACAACTTGAACCGCTTAAACACAAACTGGAAGGGTCCGGAAGAACAGTTTATGCTATGAATTTTTCAGGGCATGCCGGTGAGCCTTTTCGTAAATCGTTTGGTATTGAGATTTTTGCTGATGATGTGTTGGCATTCTTGAGCAAACACAACCTTAATCAGGTTGATGTATTTGGGTATAGCATGGGAGGATACGTGGCTGTTTGGTTCGCTTTAATGCATACTGAGCGAATCGGGAAAATTGTAACACTCGGCACCAAATTCGATTGGTCACCTGAATCGGCTGAAAAAGAAGTTCGAAAACTAAATGCTGATAAGATTCTGGAGAAAGTTCCGGCCTTTGCACGTATTCTGGAGCATCGTCACGCACCTAACGATTGGAAAGAATTATTAAAAAAGACAGGGGAAATGATGACGGATTTGGGAAACAAGCCATTGTTAACCGAAGAAAACTTAAAAACATTACACAATCATATTGTTGTTTGTCTTGGCGATCAGGACGACATGGCCGACCGGTCCTTTTCTGAACAGGTTGCCAATTGGTTACCGAATGGGGTATTTCGATTATTGGAGAATACTCCGCATCCTATTGAAAAAGTTGATCTGGATAAAATAATTGGTCGATACGGCCTTTAATAAATCCCCTCTCCAATCCAAAACGGGGAATCAGCCATTACCTTTATTATTCCATCATGCAAAACAACACCGGAATTATTCAAACCATCAACAGACTTTACCTTTTCAGGAAGTGAAATCTTTGTTCCTTTCGAAAGCCACTTTTCAAATTTTCCGTAGCGAGCATATGACCATCGCTTGTTCTCAAAAAAAGTAACCACATCGAGTTTCGGTGTAAATAGCTCTAATGTTCCACGGTTAACTCCAAGTACATTAACCGCATTATATTTTCCAGCTATTAAAAAGTAAAGAGCAGTCTGCAAAGGATCTTCTTCTTCGCTATGCGATAATATTTTAACAGGAACCTGATCTTTAAGCAGCTGGACATGCTGATCAATATTTTTCTGTTGACCAATTACCACATCCAATTTTATCCCCCACAGCAATACTTCAGGCAAGGTATGCTCCAGCGCAATTACTGTCGGGCTCCACTCCAGCAACTCTTGCACTACAGTGAACGGTATGGTAGCAGCATGGGCAATAACCAATGCCGGTTCCTGATCCTCTTTTACAAAATGATGCGATGACATGGATAGCTTTTATGGCGAGCTGTAAATTAACTAAATTGAATCATGTAAATAAATGCTGTTTAGTGCTTCCGAATGTTATACCATCTTTCATCAAACTATGTGCCCTTCGCGTAAAAATGTATTACCAGAACTGCTGACCAAAGTCATGGCGTGTCACGTATTATGTCATGGCGTGTAATTATGCCAACCACTACTTTTCGAGCTCAATTCAAGTATTGAAGTATGTGGGTTGCATTAACGATTATCGGAATCCTGTTTCTGCTGCTGCTTGGTTTTCTTATTACTCCAATTGTCCTGTACATAGACACCGATGAACAGCGCTATGAAGTACGGCAACTTCCGGCATTCAAATTCTTTGTTGACGCCTCAACCCTGAAACCACAGTTGAAATTTCTTGGTTTTCCGATTCCAATCACCGGCTGGAAAAAGGGAAAGAAAGTGAAATCAGCCGTGAAAAAGTCTGCACCCGATGAAAAGAGAAATCGTGGATTCAGGAAGTCTTTTGCTGCGTGGCGTTTTCTGGTTCAAAGAACTATTAGAAGTTTCACCATTAAACGCTGCACCCTGCTGGTGGATACGGATGATGTTACATTGAATGCAAAGCTAACTCCGGTTTGCGTGCTGGCCAGCCGCGGGCCATTTCTTGTTCAAACAAATTTTGAAGGACGGGTATACTTCCATCTTGAAATCTTCAACAGGCCCGGTAGGTTACTATGGATTTTTCTTCAGTTTCTAACTAAAAAATAAAACTATGGAAATGAATTTTGAAAAACTTCTCCAGCAGTTGACTGAGCTCATTCAACGGGAGGCAAAAACTGAAACGGTTGTGGGTGATTCTTTTCAGTTAGGTGAATTTACGTGTGTACCGGTTATCCGGGTAGGTCTTGGTTTTGGCAGCGGTGGCGGTGGCGGAAATTCTCCAAAAGAAGGACAAGGTGAGGGTGGCGGAGCCGGTGCTGGTTTGGGTATTGATCCCATTGGTTTTCTGGTAACCCGTGGCGATCAGATTACCTTTATCAATGCACACCAAAACAAAGGCCTTTCAGCCGTATTTGAAAAAGTGCCTGACTTGCTTGAAAAGTTTATGGCGAGCAAAAATTAACACGTTGAACATTACTCCAAAGGCCTGCAGAAGCGGGCCTTTTTTATAAAACCTCAATCACCTGCCCGGTACCAAACCCCTCAACACTTTTCACATACCCTTGTACTACCTTCCACATCGGCACAGGGATATGACCCGGAAAATATGAACTCAACTGTGCTGCAGAATCTTCCACCAGGCCCGGACTGACGGCATTAATGCGTACATTTCTCTTTAACTCAATAGCTGCACCCAATACAAAACCATGAACCGCATTGTTCACCATACTTAAAGCAGCTCCCTCCCGAACGGGATCGCGATAAAGAATTCCAGTTGTCAGTGTAAATGATCCTCCTTCATTGATTTTATTTTTACCCAGCATCACCAGGTTTACTTGTCCCATGAGCTTGCTTTTAATACCCGTGTAAAAATCTTTCTCTTTCATAACATGAAAGGGGCCGAAGTAGGCCGTACCGGCTGTGCACACCACGGCATCAAACTTTCCGACAAACTTGTACATGCTGCGAATAGAAGAAGCTGAGGTGATGTTGACTTTCAGTGGACCTTTATTGGCGCTGGCCCGGATAACGTCATGACGTTTTTCGAGTTCGGCCGCCACATGGCTGCCGATTGTTCCATTGGAGCCGACAAGAATAATGCGCATTACTTTTTATAATTCATAACAACCTTCTCAATGATATCACAACACTCGTGAAGTTGCTCTTCAGTAATAACCAGTGGTGGCGCCAGGCGAATAATATTGCCATGAGTCGGTTTGGCCAGCAAACCATTCTTTGCAAACTCCACGCAAATATTCCAGGCGGTTTCGCTTTGTGGTGTATCGTTAATCACAATAGCATTGAGTAAACCCTTACCCCGTACCAGGGTAACCTTATCGGTTTTTGTCATCAATGCTTTCATCCGGTCACGAAAAATAACTCCCAATCGCTCGGCATTCTCCGCCAGTTTTTCATCCTTAATAACCTGCAAAGCTTCCATGCACACCACAGCCGATAGCGGGTTGCCACCAAACGTTGAACCATGTTCACCCGGGTTAATCACGAGCATAATCTCATCATCGGCAAGCACTACTGATACTGGCAGCACGCCTCCACTTAACGCCTTTCCCAGAATCAATAAATCTGCTCGAACATTTTCATGATCACTGGCCAGCATTTTTCCCGTGCGGGCAATCCCTGTCTGAATTTCATCCATCATCAGCAACACATTGTGCTGACGGCATAAATTTTCTGCCGCCTTGAGGTAACCATCAGCCGGTACATATACCCCTGCCTCCCCTTGAATTGGTTCAATCCATAAACCACACACGTTTGGATTGGCTAATGCCTTTTCCAGTGCAGGGATATTATCATAATCAACAATTTCAAAACCTGGCATGAAGGGCCCAAAGCCTTTTCGAGCCGCAGGATCAGTAGAAGCAGAAATAATGGTTGTTGTTCTACCATGAAAATTCTTTTTCACGGCAACAATAACCGCTTCATTGTCAGGAATGCCTTTTTTGGTGTACCCCCATTTACGGGCAAGCTTAATCGCTGTCTCATTGGCTTCTGCACCGCTGTTCATGAACAGCGCCTTTTGATAACCGAACGTTTCACAAACATATTTTTCCGCTACGCCCAGTTTGTCATTGTAAAATGCACGCGAGGTTAACGTAAGTTCCTTGGCTTGTTCAATCAATGCGTTGATAATACGCGGGTGGCAATGCCCCTGGTTAACGGCACTGTATGCCGACAAAAAATCGTAGTACCGTTTGCCTTCTACATCCCATAAAAACACACCTTCACCCTTGCTTAACACTACCGGCAGCGGATGATAGTTATGTGCTCCGTATTGATCTTCCAACAAAATAGCTTCCCGGCTGTTCGAAATTGCTTCTACCATAAAATAATAGGTGTTTTTACTGATGAAATCAGCTGCAAATTACCAAATAAGGGGCTGAAAGCCAATGCGTTCTTTGCCCCATCTTGGCCATGACACACTTTGTCAGTTACCCTTTCTGATATTGGTCACAGCATCAGCATAATTGAATTACCTTTACAGCTATGGATAGTGGCATCGAAAACATAAAAAAGCTTTTTACCGACCTTAAAACCTTTACGTTTTGGGACAGGTTGTTTCATTGGGGCAGGATTCGCGTCCTGTTAATTGAAACCAGTGCCGAGCTGCAACGATTAGTTTCATCTGTAAGTTCTTTACAGACTGATAACCAAAAACTTCAGAGCTCAATTGAACGGCTCTCCGATGATAAAATCACATTCCAAAAAGAGAACAGCGTACTAAAAGAAAAAAACGATAACTACCTGAAGCGGGGCACTGAACTGGCAAACGAAAAGGAGTCGTTTAAAAATAAGGCTGAGTTATTGGACAAGGAATCCAGCCGATTACGGGAAGAAATTCTTCAGCTTAAGGCCAAAGAAGAGCAACGGAGAACCGAGTATGATAAGGCTGTAAACCAACTTTTTAAATTACGCGAAGACATATTAAAAGAACGTAGCGATAAAGAAGAGAAAGAAAAGCAAATCGCGTATGAGCGGTTACGAAAACTAAAAGAAACGTGGTCGAAACACGAAACAGATGTAAAGAACCGTATAAAAATTATTTGCAATAAGCACGGTGTAGAGTATCTGGAGTCGGTGCCTTTTAAAGGCAAACCTGACAATACTCTAAAGATCAATGATGAGTTTATTGTATTCGATGCCAAAAGTCCGGGTAGCGATGATCTCTCAAACTTCCCGCTTTACCTGCGCAACCAGGCTGAAAGTGTAAGCAAGTATGTAAAGGAAGAAAATGTACGCAGAGAAGTTTTCCTGGTGGTTCCAACTAACACACTAGAGGTAGTAGCACAATTTGAATACAAGCTGAGCGACTATACCGTTTATGTGATTTCCATTGATGCGCTGGAGCCGATCATTCTTTCATTACGCAAAATTGAAGAATATGAATTTGCCGAACAATTGAGCCCTGAGGAGCGTGAAAATATTTGCCGGGTAATCGGCAAATTTTTGCACCTGTCGAAAAGAAGAATTCAGATTGATGGCTTTTTTGCCAAGCAATTTTTTGAATTGGTGTACCGCAGTGAAGCTGATCTGCCAAAAGATTTTCTCGACAAGGTTATTGAATTTGAAAAGGCTGAAAAACTTAATCCTCCCATTGAACGCAGGGCACGACAGATCAGCAACAAGGAGCTGGAGATTGAGATCCGCGAACGTAAAACCGATGCCGAACAAAAAGGTATTGAAATGGATGAAGCGTTGCTCACCAAAAACCTGAACAAACTTCCGTTGTATACCGACAAGCCCAAGGAAGAAACGCAGAAGGATTTATTTGAATAATTTCAACGCACCGTCATTGCGAGCAGAGGGGCCGGGTGCGTGATGGGGCGAAGCAATCCCAATCTTCAAGTTTAGTCCACACGAATAGATTGGGATTGCTTCGTTCCAACGCTCTTCCCTGGCTTCGGCTCGCGATAACGAACTCATTTAGTTTAGTTTGTCATTTTTCAACACAATCCTGTATCTTAGGGAAACACAAATTTGCAACTACTATGAGAAAAATTTTTCTGTTCTTCATGGCGACTATCCTGTTGGCCGCTTGTTCCTCCACTCAAAAAACAACCACTGCCAAAAAAGCCCCAACACCGGAAGGGCAGTGGGAATACTCCATTACCGATACACCTGAAGGAAATTTTTCCGGCATCATGACAGTTTCCAAAAACGGTGAAAACTACACGGCTTCCTTGAATGCCAATGGCAATGATCTGCCGTTTGAATCTTTCAACTGGAATGAAGGTGAAAAGAAAGCCACCGGTGAACTTTATTATTCAGGCACATCCGTACAATTTCAAGCGGCCATGAACGAAGACCAGATGGAAGGCGGCCTGGCCGCGATGGGTATGGTGTTTCCGTTTAAGGCAATGAGGAAAAAATAAATTTTGTCATTGTTCATTAGTGAGGTAAACTTTTTCATCTGTTTCTGATGAGGCACATTTGCCCCAATAAAAAACCCGGACCAGAAAAATCACCGGTACCGGGTTTTTTTCTGTTGCTGCGTTACTGCTTAGCCGTTGCCGGACTAATTTGTGCCGAAAGCTCGCTAATGGAGTTTATCGGGAATCCTCCTTTTTCCGCATGCGCCTTTAACAACTCCTTGTCGGTAGTGCGGTACACACAGTAGATTTTATTTTCAGTAACGTAACTATGCATCCACTCAATAGATGGGCCCATCTCATCCAATACGTTGCATGAGGTTTTCGAAATGCCTTTCAAGTCATCGGCAGTGAACTTGCCGGCATTGGGTATTTCACGCTCAATCACATACGTCTTCATAGCTGAAGACTGTGCCGTTTTATCTTTTTCCTTTTCTTTCTTTTGCCCGATGGCAGGCACAACAAACATGAACATCACTACCACGATGAACATAGCTCTTACGGTTTGATACATTTTCATAGCATTTAGGGGTTTTGTTTTTGATTAACCAAATGTATCATGGCTTGTGTTGAGCCGATAACACAAAAAGACCAGAGAATGGTAAAATTGGTTCAGGGTTCTACAGTAGCTTTTAAATAAGCCATGGGAAGCAAACCAAAGCGTTTTTGAAAACATTTTGAAAAGTATGACGGACTACTGAATCCCGTTTCGAATGTAGTCTGTGTTACATTTCTGCCCTGCGATCGCAACAACGCTAACGATTGGGTAAGGCGAAATTCTTGAAGCAACGCGTTGGGTGATTGTCCGGTTAATTCACGGCAAGCCCGGTAAAGCGTTGACTTGCTCATCCCCATCAGCCGGCCAAATTCAACTACATCAAAGTGGCTGTTCTGCCATGATTGCTCCAACACTTCCATTAACTGAAAAAGTGCATTTTCATTATTTGCCGTTAAATAGCGGATTGAAACTCCTGTTTCTTGCTTTAATTCTTGTTTATAGAAATCGCGAATTGTAGACGAAACAGATAGTTGATTTTTTTTACCTGTTCTACATAAATACCTGCTGAGCCTAATGGTATTTCCAAATAATTCTGCATGATCTTTTACCGGAAACCCTGCATGCAAGCCCATACGCACCTCCAATTCGTCCGTCAGTTCCAGCAGGGCCTGCTGAATCTCTTGTGCACATTTGGTTGCTTCTGTTATTGATGCAAATGAACCGGCTATGCTTACTCCTCCCAATTCAATGTTTAACCCATTATAGTTTCGGATCTGCTGATGTACTATACGGTTGTACTGACGGAAAATTTCAACCGCTCTGTCTTTGCCTGCCTTACGTTGAAGCAACACATAATCAAGCGCTTCTATTATTAAGATTGCCCGAAACGCAGGGTCGTTGAAAACTTTTAAACCATCGTCAGGATCTTCTTCAGCACTTTCCGGATCGTGAATCCTGCCGAGAAAAGCATTCACCAATTCAGTGCTCACCTCAATTATTTCATGGGGTACAAGGCCATGAGCCCGCTGATGCATATTTACTACAGCACTTTTATCCGGTGCTTCAATCAAGCAAAAAATATTGCCCCGATCTTCATCAATCCAATAGGTCATGCACTTACAGCCAAAGTGATCCTGCACGGCAAGATCATCCCGATGAGCTTCTGCAACAGCTTTCGCATTGGCCTGCGGCACAAAATGACGATCCATGAATATTGGCATAGGTTAAATCTACCTACTTTCATCAACACCTTAAACTCAAAATTCACTAACTTCCTTATCGTTAAACCTAAACCCTATTCTTATGGATGCAAAAAAACGTATTCTGGCAACCCTGGCTGGGTTTGTCGTATTCTTTCTGCTGGGCTGGCTATTTTATGGCATCCTGCTCATGGATTTTAATGCCGCTAATTCGGGCACTGCTTCTGGTGTTATGCGTGAGGAAACTGAGATGGTGTGGTGAGCACTGATTCTCGGTAACTTGTTTCAGGCATACTTGATCGTGTACATCTTCGGCAAGTGGGCCAACATCACCACGTTTAGTGGTGGCTTTTCCGCGGGCCTGATTATCGGACTTATTCTTGGCTTTGCCGTTAACCTGAGCTGGTATGGGACTATGAACATCACCAACTTAACGGCAGCCCTGGTTGATCCATTTGTTTCAGGTGTCATGATGGCGATTACCGGTGGTGTGATTGGTTGGGTGTTGGGGCGAAAATAATTTAGTCCATGGTCGATCGCTGAACCCTCTTGGCTATCGACCATGGACTATGGACTACTTCACCGGAAGGTTCACATGGTTACTCACGACAAAATTATTTGAAGATCTTTCAATCATCCGCTCCATCTTGCTGAGCCCTTGCAACCGTATAAGCAGCAACAGCTCTTCCCTGCGCTAAGCCAACTTCAGCATCAAACCTGTAATGAATACCACCATAAATTCTCGATTCCCCTGCCTCATCAGCCCATGCACGAACCTCATTTGTCTCAGCGGGAAAAATGTACGCCAATACATCTGCCGCTGCGCCTGAAAATGAACTATGCCCTGATGTGTAAGCGGGAAAATTAGGTGTACCTAAAATAGTTTTAAAGCCGGGTATGGTTTGTATCGGGCGCGGATAGTGATAATAGTACTTGGCATCCCAACAGGCAATACCGGCATCCATTACAGCCATGTTTAAATACGCAAATGTGCGTGCTGTGCGAATCGGATTCAATCCATACTTAACGATGTATTCTTTTGCGCGCCTGTTCCAATGTCCGGGAGGCGTGTAGGTTCCCAAACCATCCGACCACCAGTTTGCAATTTTGCGTTGCCTTTCGGTAAGATTTTTAGCGATGTTCTTCAGTTCATTGGCGGCTACCTGAAATTCAGCAGAACCCGGTGCTGGTGGTGGGCCCGGACGAACATCTTCCACATCGGGTACACTCCACATCGTTACCTGGCCAAACAAAGGAGTGAGCCCAACAGGCCGTTGCGGGGCTTCCTGGTTGTCCCACGACCAACCGAACCGATCAATAGCCGCTTGTTTGATGGCATCTGATACCGGCTTTGGTGTTTGTGCCGAACTCATTTTGTCAGTCGATGCACGCGCAAGCGCAGCGGTTTTAACGGTAGTGCCAATTGCTTTGCCGGCTTCAATATCGCTGGTAGTATTGGAGCCCGACCACATCAGGCTATTCAAATGCTCTTCAGCTTTTGCATTAAGGTAATCATGCTCCAAGGGAAACATGGCCTTAAGAATATCGCGTGACACCACAGCAATTACAGCACCATCACTCGGATATGATGGAAGTGTGTTCTTTTTGTATGCATAGGGTATGCTGCTATCTGTTACATAAGGTGCCGGGCGATTGTATTCATACTTATAATGCCATGCAGCAATTAAACCATCAAACTGCGCAACACTTAAGTATGCAAGCATTCGGCTGGTGTAGGGCGGATGGGCAAATGGGAACGGTGGCGGACCTTGAGGATTAGCCGGTGATGGCAGTGTATATGTACCATCAGGATTTGGGGGCGGAATGAGATTATACTTTGCGGCCAGTTCAAGGGCGATTTCATTCCACCGAATTACCGGATTGTTGGTCCAGTATTCCACAGCATTTCGTTGTCTACCGCTAATATTTTGTGTAGCTGATTTTAATGAAGCCAATTCGGCTTGATATTCAGCACTGTTTACAGCTACCGGTTCCTCGATTACAATATCGCTTGCGCTTGAAAATAAAATTGGCTGCCAACTGCCGCCATCAACATCTAAATCCGAAAACTCGTATGCTGAAAACTTAAAGAACGTAGGCAAATCGTTTTCGCAGCTCGTAACGGCTGCAATAACCAGCACAACACTTAAGCTTATCGTAGTTATCTTTTTCATGGTTATAAAAATTAAAATGTAAACTGGTATGTGATGCCTCCGCTGAAGTTGGTTGACTTACCCATGTTACGGCCTTCCAGTACCTGGCCATAGGCAGCCATTAAGCTAAAACCTTTCAACGGTTCAAAAGCTTTCAGGTAATATTGTACAAAAAAGCCAGCCTGTGTAACCTCCATCTTGTTGGTTGGCTGCGGCATGTTCCACCTGCGGATATCATCGCCACTTACACAATTGAGCACAGTATAGTTGGCCTCCAAACGAAGATTGTGTTTCAATGCCCATCCTCCCAAAATGGCCTGATAGTTTACCGCGCTGGGTACATCCATATAGGTGGTATAGTAACTTCCGTTTGCATAATAGTATGGTCGTTCGGCTTGAGTTTGTCCGCGCCACACGTAAGCAGCAGAACCACGAAGGTAAACTGTCTTGCTAAACTCATATTGTCCGATTACCCGGCCGGTAAATTCCTGCGTGCCCAGCCCGATACTATAAGGCAGATAATCCGACAAATAATTTGTCATAGGGGTTGCAAATTGAACAACAGCCAATGCTGAAACACGGTGTTTCCCGAAGTCCTTTTTAAAGGCTTCATATTTAACACCAATGTTTATGTCCTGAAATCCTTGCACACCCGCTAACTGACCTCCGGTTGATTCTGTTTTAGAATAAGGTGTTACCAGTAAAACATTCAGTTTATCAGTAATACCGTAAGCAATCATAGGCATATACATATTGCGGGTAAAGGTTCCGATGTTATCGTTTGTTATCAGCGTGGTTCCTTCCCAGTATTGATCCCATTTGCCTTGATCGAACATAAAGGCAAAACAGATCTCTTTCTTCTTCATCATTATGGCATCAGAGAATGTCTGGCCATACAACATGCCGGCAATACAAAAGAATGTGCCAAGCAGTAAAATCTTCTTCATGGGGTACTTGATTTTGTTTTGGTTAAATACATTGAACGATGCAACCTTCTGTTTGGAAAACTTTCCAGACAAAAGAAGAGCATCAATGCAAAGCAATTACTGACAGATCAGAATGCCTTGAATCCAGAATGGATTAAATCAAAAATCAGGCTTGAGGGGGCGGACTGGTTACTGGAATGCTTATGGGTTGAAATGCATTCGAAATGCTGCCCGAATACAATTCATAATTCCACCCAGTATTGATTGCTTCCAACGAGGAAGAGGCAGCTATGAAATCCTTGACCAGGTTCTGCAATGTTTTGGTTTGACTTTTCTCACTGGATGGCTTATCGGTAAATGATTTTACATAATCAGCCAATGTTTGCTTCAGGGCTTTGGAGGTAAAATCCTTAACACAAACTACGTACAATGTGTCGCTTTGAAGTTTTTGCTTTACGATCCGGTAAACTTCTCCCTTGTGCTCAAACTCGCCATTTACCCGGGTATAATCTTTTGAATCAGTAGCGTAGGGTAGTACTAAAGGTACTTTTATAATTACCTCATGGTCACGGGCATAATCATCATCATCAAACTGAGCTAAAAGATTGCGGATATGCTTAACCTTCAGGCCGGTCAAAACGCCATAATATCCCAGCACATTAAGCAGGAATACAAAGAGGAGAAATATGGCGAATACTCTTTTCACAATCTGAAATTTATAAAATAGTTCGATTTCTACAAACTAATGTAAAAATCAGGATAAGAATAAGGGCTGAATCCGCGCACATAGTACTTTTGCCCCATGAAACTTACAGCCGATAACAAACTCAAAAAACTCATCGTGGTGGGGGATCGCGTACTGATCAAACCGGCCAAACAGAATGATAAAACCGATAGCGGGCTCTACCTGCCACCGGGTGTTCAGGAAAAGGAAAAAATACAAAGTGGTTACATTACCAAAGTGGGCCCCGGCTATCCGCTTCCCCTTCCGGCCGATGAAGATGATATGTGGAAAGGAAAAGATGAACAGGTAAAGTACTTGCCATTGCAAGCACAGGAAGGCGACCTGGCTATCTTTCTGCAAAAGGGCGCCATTGAAGTGATGTACGAAAGCGAAAAGTATTTCATTGTTCCGCAATCCTCCATCCTGATGCTGGAACGGGAAGAAGAACTGTAACAGCAGCCATGAAGGGATTATCATTTGATGTGCTGCGTGTGGGTAAGCGCTACCGCCTGATCAACTACGGTGAAGTGCATGAATTTGAAATTGAATACATCCAGGCGGACGGTGACTTCCGCGTGAAAAACATCCATACCCTGGAGCGCTACTTATTGAAAGAAGTAATCCGTTACGGGAAAGGAAAGGATTTTGAGATCAGGGAGTTGTAACTTCACGTGATTATTCACGACATCTTGGATTCCATCCTCCTCATAAAAATTCTCTACGCTGCGGCCTCCATCCAGGGTGTATTTCTTGCACTGATGCTCTGGAGAACAACGGTAAATCAGCCGGCCAACAGGTTACTGGGTACGTTGCTGCTGCTGCTTTCCTTTCACCTGTTGCTGATCGGTTTTGATGAACGTGCTTTCTTTCTGCAGTTTCCTCACCTCAGTCGCATCTCGTGGATTATCGGTGCCTTGTACGGTCCGCTTATTTTTCTTTTTGTTCAGCGAATCACGAATACCAGGCTTAATGCTGTTTACCAATTGCTGCTGTTCCTTCCGTTCATCATTTTGTTTTTTGTACTGCTGCCCTACTATCTGCAACCGGCCGAAGTCAAACGCAACTACCTCGATGCCTTTGAGGTGGCACGGGCAGATGATTTCGGATGGATCAATCAAGCCGTATCCATCCTGCATGTAGCATTTGCTGTCTCCAACCTTGCATATTACCTGTGGTGGGAGCGAAAACAGTCGGAAGAATTTTCTTCACTGGAAAGCATCCGGGTAAAATGGCTGAGGCAGTTCCTCGTCTTCCAGCTGGTGATCACCCTCTTCGGTGTGTCCGTGTTCTTTGCCAGGATTGCCGGCCTGACGGTGCTGGCCGATTTTTACCGGTATCATTTTATCGGGGTGGTGATGCTGTTTTACTGGCTGTCGTACAGAGCCCTGACGCAGCCAGTGCTGTTCGGTATAACCGGAGTGCAGGTCTCAGCAAATCCGGTTGAGCCAGAAATCGAATCCGAAAAAAAATCCGCCAGAGAACCATCGGATGATGATTATCTCACCCGGGTATTTCAGGCTGTGAAGGAGGAACTGGTCAGCAAAAAACTTTACCTGAACAATAACCTCACGCTCACCGAGCTGGCCACCCTTACGGGATATCCCCGAAACCTTGTTTCACAGGCCATCAACAGCCAGTCGGCCGGGAATTTTTTCGATTTCATAAATCAGTACCGGATTGACGAATTCCTCCAGCAATCGAAGAACCCGGCCAAAAAGCATCTGTCGCAGTTGGGTATCGCCCTGGAATCCGGCTTCAGCTCGAAAGCTTCGTTTTATGCCGTGTTCAAAAAAAAGACCGGGATGACCCCCGCGGAATACCTGCTGCAGCAGGAAAAAAGCGCTACAACAGTCTGAAAGGATAGTTCAAGACCTCATGGAGACCGGAAAAAGCAACTTCGGTGGGCATTTCCGTTCATTCGCCTATAACCATACGAACATGAAAAAACTGCTTTACCCCCTCGTCATCTGCACCCTGCTGATGACTGCGCAGGCACAGGATTATGAAAAACGCCCCTGGATGTCCCTGGAAAACCGCATCGGACTGGCCCTCGGTATCGGCACGGTGACGTACCTCGACAAAAACACCTCACCGCTGATTTACCGGAGCAAGCCCGCCAATGTGCGGTTGTTCTATAACCTGGAGAGCAACACCTTTTTATTCTCCCTGGATGTTGATTTCCGGATCGGCAGTAACCAGCCCAAATACCATCCGAACCGCACGCTGTATTTCCGCGAAGAAGATTACACCGGCAAAACGGAAGACAAGAAGTTTCCGGCAGGCGGAAGCTTTATGGCGGGAAGGATTTCGCTCGGCACCTATTATAAAATTCCATCCACCCAGGAATCGACCTTCAAGGTGGCCGTTGGCGGGCGGATCAGTAATGAACTCTTCTACCCCCAGGGCTGGACCATGGCCGGCATGTTCAATGCACTGAGCTTTAGTCCGGAAGGGATGGTTCAGCACCGCATCAATGAGCATCATTCCCTCGCGGCCAACCTGCGTGTGCCTGTGGTTGCGTGGCCGGCCAGGCCGTCATATGATAACACTGTTTCCGCTCCTGACAAGAATTTAGTTTCCGGATTTTTCAGTAATGCCGAATGGACCGGTGTGAAAAAATTCCTGGCACCGGCACTAGGTCTGCGGTACGACTACCAGTTCAGCCAGCGCTGGGGCGCAGGCCTGCAGTATGAAGCCAACTGGTACAGCATTCAAACACCACAGCCATTCCGCGGCACAACACAAACTGTATTAGCCAATTTCTATCATCACTTTTAATCCAAGACATCATGACATCAACCATTCATCAGTACTTGCGCACGATCCTTTTCCTGATCGTCCCGTGCCTGTTCATCATGGCCTCCTGCGAAGAAGAACTCATCGGGCCGCAGGCAGCGAATACACCTGTCAGCAACTTTGATCATTTCTGGAAAACCTTTGACACACACTACGGCTTGTTTGACGTCAAGCAACTCGACTGGAACGCGATGTATCAGCAATTCCGCCCGCGTGTGAGCGACCAGATGAGTGACGATGAATTGTATACCGTACTTACTGAGATGATCGTGCAGTTGAATGACAATCATGTTAACCTTTACCCTACTAACGGTGAGCTGCCTGTTTTTCCGGGAGGAGTTATCCGCTACGAAAACGGTACCCTGACCATCCTTAAAGTGCAGGAAGATTATGCCCTTGAAGTAGTAAAGAATTATGTCTCGCTGACACAACCTTCCGAAAACATCCGGTTTGGAATAATCAATAATCTGGTAGGCTATATCAACATGACCGGAACAGATTCAAGAAAGGATACTGAGAAAGCAATGGATCGTGCCTTGAACGAACTGAAAGACACACAAAGCCTGATTCTCGACCTGCGCGGACATTACGGAGGCATGGATGCGGTGTCGCAATATGTTGCGGGACGATTCACCAGCGAAACAAAACTGTACATGACATCGCGCAAGCGCAACGGCCCGGAACACGATCAGTTCACGGCAGTAAATGAATGGTATGTGCGTCCCAGCGGAGGCGTTCAGTACACCAAACCGGTTATTGTGCTGACCTCGCGCTTTACACAGAGTGCCGGAGAAACATTATCCCTTGCACTCCGCGAACTGAACCATACAACGTTTATGGGAGATACTACGGCCGGAAGTTTTTCAGACAATCCGAATTTTGAATTGCCCAACGGATGGATCTTCAGTCTTTCTGTTGGTGATTACCGTAATTCAGAAGGCACCAGCTTCGAAGGCCGCGGACTGCCTCCGGCTATTTATTCAAAGACCACACGCGATGATCTGCTGGCCGGAAAAGACCCCACCCTGGAACGTGCGATCGAATTGGGAATGCAGTAATTACCTATAACAAGAAGGCCGTCACCCGGTAAGCTTTTGACTCACCGGGTGAAGGCTTCTTATTCGTTTCGATTATTCAGACAAACATATTAAGCCAGTGATCTTTTCATGCGGCCGCATGATGGCATCCTTCAAGCTTCGCTTTCAATTCACGTAACCGTTCAGCCGGCAATTCATCAGTTGCGAGGTGCATCAGTGCAAAAAATACCTCAGCGGGTGCATTTGCTTTCACTGCACTCAGCCAGCGTGTCAGTTCCACTGTATTGCACCCCCTGATCATCCAGCGCGCATACTTCATCATCTTGGCGGGAGGTGTCTGCTGCACCAGCGTCTGCTCCGTAGCGATGATCTCTTCATCTGAATATGCGTTCCACAAAGCCGCATTCAACTCAATCTCTTCCTTATTCATGTGGTACAGGTTAAACGCTATGAATTCGTTGAAGGCATAAAACAAATTTCTTCCGGTAACGGCACGTGCATGATCATCCGGCTCTTCACGCCATTGCGCAACCAGGTCGGCAAGTACCTGGCCTAACCGATGATCTTCTTCGTGTTCTTTCTCAAACAGTTTGGCCACTTCAGGGTTGGTTTCCTCCAGGGGGCGGTTAAAGAATTCGTCTTCGTTGTGCGCATGACTTTCAAACAGCACCAACACTTCCTCTACCTGTTGCATGGCTGCTTCTCCGGCCTTTGCATCGGCCAGATCAGTTTGTTGTAATTTCAGTGCCGTATCGTATAAGTATGCACGCAAACCTTTGTGCACCTGGTTAAAACTGTTGTATCGATTGGTTATATTCATGGTTAATTGATTTAAATGCTTTTCAAATAGGCGTAGAGGGCTTTTAATTCTGTATCGGTATAAGCGGCTGTCATGGGCCACGGCATATTTTTCGGATCAATTTCTTTTCCTTCCGGAGTTTTGCCGGTACGAAGCACGGTTACGAACTGATCTTCTGTCCATTTGCCCACGTTACCGGATGTTGTTACATCAGGTACCACCGGAAAACCCGGAGCAATCGGATCGCCACCTTTCATGTTGGGCCGATGACAACCTGTGCACGAATTGGAGAGGTACTTGCCGAAATCAACAGACACTTCTGACTTCACCTGTTTTATCAGTTCGGTTGAGTGTTCAATTTTTTCAGCCACGATCAATGGCAGTTTATCCAACGATGCCAGTATATAACTGAGTGGCTTCAGGTTGTGATCGGGCAACTCACGATCAACGGGCTTCAGGCTTTGCGCATACGCGATGATCGCGCTCATGTCTTCTTCACTTAAATGCGTGAACTCATACGAGGGCATGAACAGCAACGTCTTTCCGTCTCTGCGAATGCCGTGCTTTAACGCCAGTACCCAATCTTCAGTACTGTAATCTTTGGGTAGACCACCTTTTCCCTTGGTAAGGTTTTTACCGATGAGTAAACCCAAACCGGGATCATCTACAAAAACTTTTCCGCCCATATCATCACCATGACAATCGCGGCAACCTTTTACAATTGCCAGTCGTTCGCCATAGGCCAGTTGGGCGCTGTCGTACCGGATATTCAAAACCGGTGCCTGCACAACATATTTCTCATTCATGCGGGATTGAACCTGGTGGTACATATAGCCATACACCCCCGCTATCAGTACCCCCAGGGAGAGGAGGGCAATGCCCGTGCCCTTTAAAATTCGGATTAACATACGTTAAATTGTTCGTTCAGGGGTTAAAAACGGAGAAACCAAAAACAAAGGCCTACGTTAAACGGAGCATCTTCTACGCTAAAAGGAGTTTATGAAAACCGCTCCGGTAATACCCTTCGATGAATTTTTGAGCTATACCATCCACCAAGAGGAAACCGATTGTTTTCAGGTTGCAGAGCGTGTTCATCCTGATTTTGGCACTTGGCGTGAACGAAGTATTGACCTTGGCCACATTCGGGTATTTGAACACAAGGCTGATTTCAACCGGAAGGTTAATGTTCATTTTACCGACAATTCACTCTGCGACAATGTTCACCACTGCATGTCGGTGGATGGGGAAATGGGCGCGCACTTCCAGCACCTGAAACTCAGTGCACACCTGAACCCGAAAACCTTTCACCAGGTATACCTGCCCGGACAGGAATATCACCTGAGCATGCAACGCATATTTGTAAATGTTCACGTAGAAGTAAAGCGCGATTATTATACTTCGTTATTGTGCGATTCAGAAAGATGGTCGGCTGAGATGAAACAGAAGTTGCTGGACAGCCAGGTTTTTTATACCGGAGAATTTCAATTGTCGCAACCGATGATGCGCGCGATCCATGCCATTTTTGACAGCCCCATCAGCGGATCATTAAAGAAATTATTGATTGAGGCCAAGGTTCACGAACTCATCGCCCTGCAATTGAACAGCGCCATGAGCACGGTGCAGGGAAAAGCAAACCCAATCGCAACCGAATTGTTTCAGGGCATACGGGATTATCTTGATCAAACATTTTTGCAGGATCACTCCTTGAAAAACATTGCCCGGAATTTTGGTATCAATGAGTTCTCCCTCAAAAAAGGTTTCAAGGAAAATTTCAACACCACAGTGTTTGAATACCTGCTTAACAAAAGAATGGAATACGGATTAGAATTATTACAATCCGGTCAGTATTGCGTTGAAGAAGTGGGGTCAAAAGTGGGCTACAAATACCCGAACCATTTTTCAACGGCTTTTAAGAAGCGCTTTGGGATAAGTCCGCTACAGGTGCGCTAGATTATTAAACTTTAGTTTTCTTCCAACCACCCCGTGTAAAAAGTCATAACGTAAACAAACCAACTGATGTTTTGGAAATGAACACGCTCCAAAACACACCCGACTGCTGCCAATCCAGCTTGATGGCGAGGCGCGATCGGAATTACCAGCGAAAATTAAGCTGACAACATTCGGACTATTTCATCTGCCTTATCCACTGCTCAATCAACTTCACTCCTTCGTCATGCACCAACTTCTTCCCCAGCTCGGGCATCATTACCCCGGGGTCATCGGACTTAATGCGGTAATACAAAATGGATTGATCCGGCTTGCCGGGCACAATGTCGTAGTTAAGACCACCAGAACCCCGACCGGCTGCTACAGGCGGTTTGCCTACTCCCAATTCAAATGGATTTTTTACATCAGCCAGCAAATGCAGGCCACTGGTTTTTGCCGGACCATCCGGCCGGTGGCAATGCGCGCAATTCACCTCAAGCCAGGCGCGGGCACGTAAATCAAGTTGCTCGGTTGCATTATCATAATCGACCAATCGCGCAACGGTATTGATGGGTGGGAGGTTATGCAGCAAACCCAACGCAGCAAGTTGCTCCAATTGATTTTGCCGTTGTCCGCGTATTGATCCATTTAACTGCCGCGCTGTTGGTCCGATGGGCATAACCCGATCGCCACGCAGGTGGCAACCTTTACACTGATTCATGTTGGGAACGGAATAGTTTACTTCTTTTGTCGTTCCGTCATCGTGCGTCCAGCGTATATCAATACTCTTTCCGCTAATATCCAGGTAAGCTTCTGTTTGCGCATCGTTCCAGATGTAGGGCAATGCCTGCCAGGTACCGTTTTCCAAAATCAGTAAGCGGGTTTCGAGAATACGGATGTTTTCATCCGGCTTTCTGAAATCGGCCGGATAATAAAAATTTTTGATCAGCACTGTGCCTTCGGGAAAATCAAGTACATCATCAGCACTGAAGTTTGCGGCTGTATTTTCCGGAAATTTGATGAAGCGCTTTTTATAGGCATAATCTGTGAACAGGGGTGAATTCAATTCGTAGTGAACCACACCCGACATAGGCTCAAGATTTTTCAGCTCCCCCTTGAAAAAGTTATAACTCGAAAGAGTACTGTTTCCAGGCAAGGAGGATTCTACGCCCAGCGAGACCTCCTCCACGACAACTATCTCCCGCTTGTTTGGCTGGCAGCCTAACACAATAAGAAACAGTAAAAGCGCTTTAAAACGCATCATAACATCGCGCACTACTTACAACTAAATGAAGTTACATCCTTCGACAAATTCTTAAAATCATTTCCAGCATCCAGGTTAATGAAGGTAATTTTTCCGTTGTCGCCAATACAAATATTGCGTTCGGCCCGCTTTGGATCAGCAATGCCATCAAACAAAATATCGGGTGGACTGAATGCTGATTTCATAATCAGGAGTTTGCCAATATCATTTTGTGTGGTTGGGAACCAATGCTTGTTCTTAAACCGGTTACTGTAAACAGTAACGTTGTAGGGATAAACATTGTATAATGAATCTTCCTGGTATCGGTTATTTACGGTTTGCACACCACCAATAGACCCTTCCCGTTCCTGTTCGCCTTCATTCAATGCGGCTACCAACTCATAACTTACAATGGCTATACCTACCGTGGTGTTGTCTTTAAAGTCGTTATCATAAATTTCAATGTCGTGCGTGGCCAGAATCATCATGCCTGAACCGGGTGGTATGCTGGCCACAATATTTCCCTTTTGTGCAAAATTTTTATGATTGTTGCTGCGAATGGTGTTCTTGAACACTTTCGTGGAGTGGCCATACGTGGTAAGGCCGGGTAAATCAAAAACCAGAATTCCACCGGTGTTGTCGTACGCTTCGTTGCCGTAAATCTCCACCCACTTTGAATTTTCACTTTCAATACCGGCTACATTCCAGTAGGCTTTGTTGTTACGAATAATAACCGAGTCCGACTGCCCTACATAAATGCCGGCATCAGATGAGCCCATGGCGATGCATTCTTCCATGAGCACATTTTTGCAAAGCACCGGGTAAAGCGCGTATGCACCGTTTTCCGTTTTCGGGCCATCGGCCCATACCGAACGGATTCTGCGCAGCACAATGCCATCTGTGTCATTTACTTTCAGGTTATCGCCTTTGGCATCTTCCACTGAAAAATCTTCCAATACAATATTTTTTCCATTGCTGATCTGCATGCCCTGTGCACCTTCCGTTTGATTTTTCCAGGAAAGGATAGTTTTATCCATGCCCTTGCCACAAATGGTAATGTTCGATTTCCCGTCCATGCTCAAGGTTCGGGTAAACATGAAGTTGCCTTCAGGCAGTTCAATCACATCGCCATCCTGCGCCAGGATAAATTGAGCCTGTAAATCTTTTTCAATGGATTTCCATACTATTGGTTCTTTCGATGATTCAGTGCATGCCGAGCATATCACCAAGGCAAGGACACCTAATTGCAATTTTTTCATAAGGGTATGAAGATAGAGAATTTATTCATAACAGATAGTGGGCAGTAACTTACTTAACCGCTTCAACAACCTGAAGGAAAATGCTTTTCCAACTCCCTACATTACCCAAATCTTTCCCCATGCGCACAATGATCACACCTTCATCAGGAAAAATATACAAGTACTGCCCCAAATGCCCCCAGCCGGAAATAATATAGGCATGTTCATGGTCTTTACTGTGCAGCCACCAAAATTTTTCGTAGTGAATCTCATCACCAAACTCCGGTACATGATTTTCCTGTGAAACAACAGCACTGGTACCAATCCAGCTTTCTGGAATAACCTGTTCATTATTCCATTTCCCTTTATTCAATACCAGTCGACCGAATTTGACAAAATCAATGGCGTGAAGATTAAGTCCGCTCTCCATTTTCATCATGCGTGACTCATCGCTATCCATACTCCACGAACCTGTATACTCCATCCCTAACTTATCCCAGATACTTTTTTCAAAGTATTCAGCCGGAGAACACCCACATGCTTTTTCCAGCACCATGCCGATAACTATTGGGTTGTAGGAATTGTATTTAAACTCACTGCCCGGCTCGGTCTTAACAGGTAATTCATATATGCGTTCGCGCAAGCGTGGATGGTAGTACGCCTTAGGCTTGTCTCCCCAAGGCAAATCATGGTCTTTAAACTGAATGCCGCTGCGCATGTTCAGTAAATGCAACAGCGTAAGTTTTTCGTAACGTATGTCACGATTTTTCAATTCAGGCAAATAGGCAGTTACCGGATCGTTAACCGATTGGATAAGTCCATCATCAATAGCTTTGCCCAACAGCAACGAAGTGATGGATTTACCGACTGAAAACGAGGTGTTGATCGACTCGCGTGAATAGCCGCTAAAATATCCTTCATACAACAACGAATCATTTTTAATAACCAGGAATGCTGTTGTCTCTGATGACTCAAGAACTTTTTCTAAAGGCGCTTTGCTTTTTTTGGTTTCGATCAGCAGGCCCGGAAGCCGTGAATCCCTGGCTTCAATAAAAGAAAAAGGCTGGGCGGATGCGGGAAACGGATGATTCGGAAATTTCTCGTGATCGAGAATATCAGAAGCGCGCCACTTCATCCAGCGACCTATATAGGTTTTGGTACTGCAAGAAACAAAGGCAACACTCAACACACCTAAGATCACCAATGCATATATGATTTTCTTATTCATGGTTTGTGTGTTTAAGCAGCTCTTTTTATTTCTTGCGACAATTTTACAGCAGACTTTTGTTTCGGCCTCATACCAAACAAAAAGCGCATTACATTAAACGGCCTGATCAGCAACAAATAAAATCCCACACAACTGATCAGCGTAAGCATCGCTATCGACCAATACTTGGCGGCAATACTCCACTCCAGCTGACAGATGTAATACCCGATAGCTATAATCACGGTTTGATGCAGGATGTAAAACGGATACAACCCTTCATTGAGTTTGCTGATCCACGGATGAGGTTTGTTCAGGTAGTATTGTCCGTATGCGATTACGGTGAGTACCGTAAACCAACTCATGAACATACCGGTAATATCGAACAACGTTTCGATGGTATCCTCTGGCCAGGGAAACGTAACAATTCCACGAAAGTGAAAGTACAACAGATAGAAAGGGATCAACACAAATAAAGCTGCCACCAGCAAATGCTTCCTGTTTTGTCCGATAGCTAACCAAAGATTTCGGTCGGAATAGAACAGCACCCCGAAAAAGAAGAAGCACATGTAGAAAACAAAAAAGCCCAGGTCAGTGAGGTCGTGTGTTTCATCGGGAAAGTACGGACGCAAAATCGCTTGCGTGAAAATGATGATGACGGAAGGTATCAACAGCATGCCGGCAGGGCTCGACAGCCAACGACTAACCGTTGCCCTGAATTTTTCTGAACGTTCCGATCGGATGTAATTGAAAAACGGAATGAGCAGTAACGAATACAACAACAAGTAGAGAATGAACCACAGGTGGTGCCAGCTAAAGCTTCCCTCGGGATAAGGAACAAAATTGAAAACCGTTTTATAGAAATCGAAGTAGCCGGTGTATTCGGCAATGTGTTCATAATAAATCTGTGGCGGCACTACCACAAATATGCCGAACACCAACGGAATGAACAGCCTGCGAAAGCGCTCACCGGCATATTGCTTAATGGTGCGCTTGCCCAATGCCATGTACGTACCGGCCCCCGAGATAAACAACAGCAGCGGCATGCGCCAGAAGTGCAGCCAGATCATCCAATAGCGGAAACTGCCGCTGAGTTCATTGTTTTTCACGTGCCAGTCCCACGGATTAAACCACATGCCAGTATGGAAGAACAGCAATATTAAAATGGCGATAATCCGAAGCCAGTCGAGGTCGTGCCTGCGGGTTGATTGGGTGAGTGTCGTTTCCATAGTTTTTCTTTTTGAGCCAAAGAAACGGGCACCTTACTCCAAAATACGACTGTTTTTATAAGCTGGAAGGACGATTTTATAAAGTCGAACGTATGTAATTCGTTATTTTACAGCCTAAAGTCACCCGCAGTGCAATTCATTATTGAAGTACTCGAAGAATCAACTCTATTATTGTTGTTTGTTGTCCTGGCCGTGGGCGCTCCGTTGGGAAAAATAAAAATTGCCGGGATTAATTTAGGCATCGCGGCCATTCTCTTTACGGGTCTGGCCTTCGGCTCGCTCTCGCCTGATATTAAGTTATCAGCTGTTATTTACGAGATCGGCCTGGTGCTCTTTATATATTGTATTGGCATATCAAGTGGGGAACAGTTTTTCTGTAACCTCCGCCAAAAGGGATGGATGGAAAATATTCTTGTCCTCAGCATGATTGCTTTGGCTTTTGTATTTATCCTGATCCTTCATGCAGTGACTGATTTACAAACCTCTTACCTGGCAGGGCTCTTTTCGGGAAGCTTAACGAATACACCTGCCCTGGCTACAGCAATTGAGTTCATGAAAAATTCCATGCCAGCTGGAGTTTCGGAGTTGGTGTTGGCCGAACCAGTTGTTGCCTATTCAGTAGCCTATCCCATGGGTGTGATCGGCATGATAATAGCCATTATTGCTTTTCAAAAAATATTTAAAACGTCATTCACTGCCACAACCCCTTCAGCCGACAGCGAGCAAATTACCAATGCTACTGTTAGGATAACCCATGATAATGTTATCGGTAAAACAATTGGTGAATTCAAAGCCAATCATTCTACGAATGTCTTATTTGGCCGTGTGCGGCAGCAAGAAACGACCGTTTTAGCTCAGGATTACATACGGTTGGAAAAAGACAATCTGATAACTGTTGTGGGTAAACCTGCAGAGGTAAAACATACTACTACTTTACTTGGGGAACTCAGCGATGTTCAACTCACCATGGATCATCAGCAATTGGAAATGCGAAGGATCTTTGTCTCCAATCCAGCTATTATTGGTCATCGGTTGAAAGATCTCAATCTCACGCACACCATGGGAATACTGATTACCAGATTACGCAGGGGTGATCAGGATGTGTTGCCCAATGCCAATACTACGCTACAGTTTGGCGATCGGGTGAGAATTCTCACGCGAAAAGAACACCTGGCTGATGCCAGCAAGTTTTTTGGTGACAGCTACGCAGCACAAAGTGAAATCGACATCCTTACGTTGGGTCTGGGAATAGCAGCCGGATTTTTTCTGGGTATGGTGCCAATACCCTTACCCGGTGGTCTAACATTAAGGCTGGGTATGGCAGGCGGCCCATTGATCGTTGCATTGATATTAGGCGCGATGAACAGGGTTGGTAAATTGGTTTTTGTGATGCCCTATAGCGCTAACAATACCGTGCGGCAACTGGGTCTTGTTCTGTTTCTGGCCGGCATAGGCACACGGTCAGGGTATGCATTTAAAGAAGTATTACTCAATAGCCCCAATGGATTAGCGTTGTTTATTTATGGAATGGGAATTACCATTCTCATTGGCTTTATCTTTCTCTTTCTGGGTTTCCGGTTTCTTAACATTCCACTTCCTCGGTTAGCGGGCATGCTGGCCGGCTTGCAAACTCAACCGGCTGTCCTCGCCTTTGTTAATGAACAATCCCATAGCGACCAACCCGATATCGGTTACACTTCTGTTTTTCCGATTGCCATGCTGGCGAAAATTCTTTTTGTCCAGGTACTACTCATTCTTCTAAGCTAAACTATGTAGTAACTTACCACACAATACACTTACTATGTCTACGATAAGTAAAGCTTTGCCGTACGATGCTCATGAGCTGGCCCAATTAGTTAATGCGGCTTATCGAGGCGATACCGGACGGCAAGGCTGGACCACTGAAGCCGATTTAATTGAAGGTTCCCGCACAGATGCCGAACTGCTAAAAGGAGTAATTGAAACCCCTGGCAGCATGATTCTTAAGTATGTTGATGAAGGAAAAATTATCGGGTGTGTTGAACTGCGCAAAGAAGAAGATAAACTCTACCTGGGCATGCTCACGGTTAACCCAACCATACAAGGTAAAGGCATTGGTAAGGCATTGCTGAAAGCATCAGAAGCAGAGGCAGCCAGGCAAGAGTGTAATGCAATTTTTATGAATGTGCTCACCGTACGCAAAGAACTAATCGATTGGTACATCCGTCATGGTTACCATGATTCCGGAAAGCGCAAGCCCTTCGCTTTTACTGATCCACGGTTTGGATTTCCAAAACAGCCGCTGGAGTTTATGATTATGGAAAAACAGATTTCTTACTGAGCACTTACTAACCCTAACCATTATGCGTTTAATCATTCTACTGATTTTATTCTCCCTCACGCAGGGCTGGCCACAAAAACCATCAGCTGTCGATAATAAAATCCAGGAATTCGAAGCCTACATCACTAAAGGCATGAAGGATTGGGAAATTCCCGGCCTGGCGGTTACCGTGGTGAAGGACGGAAAAGTGCTGCTCGCAAAAGGCTATGGCGTGCGCGAACTGGGAAAGCCCGATCCTGTTAATGCACAGACCCTCTTCGCCTGTGCCTCTACTACCAAAGCTATGGTAGCAGCTTGTATGGGCATGTTGGTAGACGAGGGCAAAGTAAATTGGGATGACGCGGTGTATAAACACCTGCCAGAGTTTCAGTTGTACGATCCGTATGTTACACGCGAGCTGCGCATCCGCGATTTGTTTATTCACAACTCAGGTGTAGGCAATGCAGATTTTCTCTGGAGCGTGATGAACATTTCCACAGAAGAAGTTATGCACAGGATGCGTAACGTAGAGCCCAGCTACAGTTTACGTTCAGGTTTTATTTACCAGAATATTTTTTACGTAGCCGCTGGCGAAATAATTAAAAAACTCAGCGGCAAACCCTGGCATCAGTTTATTAGTGAACGCATTTTTCAACCACTTAGCATGAACCATACCGTTCCCCTATTGCGGGAGGTTAAAGATGTCAACCAGACTAAACCGCATTATAAAATCGAAGGAACCATTACCGTGATTGAACATACCAGTGCCGACCAAGTGGGTGCGGCCGGAAGTGTTTGGTCGTGTGCCGAGGATATCAGCAAATGGGTACTCTGCATGCTCGACAGCAGCAAGTATGCAGGCGGCAGATTATTGTCAGCTAAAACCTGGGCGGAAATATTCAAACCACAAACACTTGTACCGGCCACCCAGTTTTACCCCACGGCACAACTTACCAAGCCTAATTGGACAACCTACGGGCTCGGTTGGTTTCAGCATGACTACAAAGGGAAAAAAGTAAATTTTCATACCGGCAGCCTGGCAGGAGCAATTGCCATGAACGCTCAATTACCAGAAGAAAAACTGGGAATCTATATATTCGGCAATTATGACCATGCCGAGTTGCGACATGCACTTATCTACAAAGCATTCGACCTGTTTGCGTTGGGGGGCAACCAAGATTGGAATGCGGAGTTACTAATACTGTACAAAAACATAGCAGCTGGTAACGAGAAAAAGCAGCGGGATTTTGAAGCACAGCGGGTGTTAAATACAACACCCACTTTATCACTTGAAGCCTATGCCGGTAAATATATCCATCCGCTTTATGGGGAATTGATCATCACCACAGAAAACGGACAGCTTCGTGCTGAAGGAAATAATTTTGTAAAAGCTACCTTAGAACACTGGCACTATGACATCTTCCGTGGATGGTTTGACAAGAAGTGGTATGGCAAGGGTAATCTGACTTTTATTCTGGGTACCGATGGAAAAATTGCCAAGGCTAACTTTGCAGGGATGGATTTTACCAGAATAAATTGATGGGGTTTTATGTACGGTATTTCATTTATTCAGATTTCTTAGCCATAATTGATCTATTAACCAAGTCATATGAAACGTATTCTTTGCTTTTGTTTACTTCTCTGCGGTATTGCAGCGTTCGCACAAAACCCCAACATGCCTACCGATTTCCTGAGCAAGGAATGGCATAAGGAACGCAGGCAAAAACTCCGTGAAAAATTACCTGCTAATTCAGTGGCTGTTTTCTTCGCAAATGCTGTGCGTAACCGTAGCAATGATGTAGACTATGTATACCACCAGGATCCTGACTTTATGTACCTTACCGGCTATCGCGAAGCCAATGCCGTATTGCTGATTTTTAAAGACAAACAGAAAGGAATCAACAGTAACCTCTATGATGAAATAATTTTTGTTCAGCCCCGGAATGCAATCATGGAAATGTGGACCGGGCGCAGGCTCGGTAACCTGGGCACCAAAGAACAACTGGGTTTTGAACAAGCGTTCAACAATACCGATTTTAAAGACTATAACATCGACTTTTCATCCTTTGATCAAATTCTGTTTCTTGATTTTCATAACGATGTTCGGGATGATGCCCGCGATAAAGGCGATCTGTATGATCTGATTGAACAATTTAAAACAAAGGTAAATTACCCACGCAAAGATGCGCTAAGCGTTCAACGCGAACAGCCACAAAACAACCTGAATACAAAAGCATTGATTGAAATGATGAACGATTTACGCGGCATCAAAACCAAAGAAGAAATTGAACTCCTCCGAAAAGCGGTAACGATCTCCTGCATCGGGCAGGTGGAAGTAATGAAAGCCATGAAGCCAGGCATGAGCGAACGCGAAGTGCAAGGCATACACGAATTCGTATTTAAAAAATACCAGGCCGAAGACCTCGGCTATCCTTCCATTGTTGGCGGAGGCCATAACGGTTGCATACTCCATTATATTGACAACTATAAACCTGCACTCTCCAGCAAAGAATTAATTCTGATGGACCTTGGTGCCGAATACCATGGGTACACCGCTGACATTACCCGTACCATACCCGTAAGCGGCAAATTTTCACCGGAACAAAAACAGATTTACGATTTAGTATTGGCTGCCCAGGAAGAAGCGATGAAGATTTGCAAACCCGGCACCCCGTTTAGCGACTTGTATTCAGCCACAGCTAAAGTAATCAACAAAGGGTTGAAAGAACTGAACATTATTGAAAACGAAACCGACCGCCACCTGTATTACCCACACGGTTGTTGCCACCACATTGGGTTAGCTGTGCACGATCGTGGTAATTACGATGTACTCCAGGAAAACATGGCCATCACCATTGAGCCCGGTATTTATATTCAGGAAAATACCACCAAAGACCCGAAGTGGTGGGGCATTGCCGTACGCATTGAAGATGATTACCTGATTACCAAAAATGGCTGCGAACATTTGTCATCGTACGCACCACGCACCACCGAAGCCATTGAAGCGATGATGAAGCAACCAAGTCCGCTGGATAAATTTATTTTGCCCGATCTGGAAAAAACTCTGCCCAAAAATTAGTCTTGCCTCGAGAGAAGCTTTCTTAATGAAAGAAAGTGCAATCCATAAGCCAGCGGCACCAGAAATGTGGGCAGTAAGATGAACGGGAATACCGCGACAATCGTGTTTGCCGGTTCGTTAAAGAAAACACGCAAGGGCGTAGGTGTTGATAGTATGGCGATCGTTACAATGTTAATGAGCAGGCAAAGGGACACTATATTCCAGGCGATCATTGCCTTTCGGTTTACTGAAAATAAGTAAGCAGCAAATGGGGCCGTTAGGCCTGCAACAATGTCAAAGTTTATTCCTTCGAATGTCATTTGCACTGGCAGCAGGTTTTCAATGAACAACAGCCAGAGCAGGATCTCTACAAATACCCTGAAAACCTGAAGGCGGGTGAGTGTCTGCATCGGAACAAACTGAAGAATGTGTTTGGCTGCTCTTGAAAATGTGATGAAAAGAATGCCGATCAGGGGCACCAATAACACCGGTGCAAGGTTCAACGGAAACAATTCCATTCGTCTGGTAAATCCGGTCATCGACAATACCGCAACGATCACTGCCCAACCGATAATAACCATCATGGATCGCGATTGAATGCGTTTCTGTCTTTCTTCTGTCCAGCTAGTTTTGGCCAGGGCTTTTCGGAGTTCACGGAGAACCAATCCAAAGAAAAGGGCTGTTAATAATACAAACCCAAATGCAGTGGTGAAATAAATCGGTGTCATGGCAGTAACACTAGTTACTGCCTTTTACGCGGGAAAGAAAGAAGTAGTTATGGAAAAAAATGTAAAGTGTATTTCCAACTAAACTTCAGGCAATATTCAATACCCTGGCAACCTGTTTTTCATTCACCCTTTGCGGAGTCAATTTGACCACGAAGTTTCGAATGGCCGCCAATATCTTGTTCTCGACTTGGGCAATCTTCCCCAGCCGGTAACTGGTGTTCACAATGAAATGAGCTCGTTCCAAACGCTTTGCTTCGAACGATTGGAACGCAGCAACCGGATCCGCATTTCGACTTAATTCATCGGCTACCACAAGGGCATCTTCAATTCCAAGGCATGCACCCTGTCCAAGGTTAGGTGTTGTTGCATGGGCAGCATCACCAATCAATAAAACACGATTGAATGCAAATCTGGAAATAGGTTCGAGATCAGAGATGTCACTCCAAATGAGGTTTTCCGATGGTGTACTGGAAATAATTTCGGGAATAGGATGTGCATAACCATTGAAGTTCTTGATCAAATCTGAAATGGTGAAATTCTTCATGCGTTCGTCTCTCTGTGGAGCGTTCTTGCAGGCAAACCAATACACGTTGTTATTGCCAATCGGCACATAACCCAGCCGGCCGGCAGGGCCCCAGGTTTCAACGGCTTGGTGATTAATGCCCCATTTATTTGCTGTAACGCCACGCCAACAGGTATAACCAGAATAACGAGGTTGTGATTCGGGAAGTAATTGCTTTCGGACCACCGAATGAATACCATCAGCAACAACCACAGCCACACCTCGTTGCTCCGATCCATCGGCAAATGTTACCACAACACCATCGGCCGTTTCATGAATCGTTTCAACCTTCTTTCCTGTAACCATTTTCTCGGCTGGAATATTCTTCAGCAATACTTCATGTAAGTCACCACGGTGGATGGCAACATTATACATGCCGTGCTCTTCAATAAACTTTCGGGTGTCCAGGGCCGATAAGTATTTTCCTTTTTCATCCTGAATGATCATGGAGGTAATCAAATGCCCGCGCGCTTTCACATCATCAGCCACATTTAGTTTCCCTAAAGCTTGCATGGCATTTCCGGCCAGGCTTATACCTGACCCGATCGCCTTGATTTCAGGAACGGCTTCGTACACCATGAAGTCGATGTTCTTGTGTTGAAGAGCTATCGCGGTAGTTAATCCGGCAATGCCTCCGCCTAATATGAGTACCTGGTTTTTCATGAGGATCTGTCAAAGGTTCGTTTGAATAACATATACGGATTCCACTGGAAACTGAATTATACATATGTTAAAAAGTGCCGGCTACTGCTTGCCGGCCCGGATACGGCTGATGCTTACCTGAGTAATTCCAAGGTAGGAAGCAATGTGTTTCAGAGGCGCACGATTGGTAATCCCGGGATAGAGCTTTTCCAATTCTTCATAGCGTTCTTTGGCTGAAAGAAAACGGATGCTTTCTATTCGATGTTGACCTTCTAACATCCCGATGATGGCCATTTTTCGTGCTGCACGCTCCAGGTCATGATGCTGCTCGCAAAGTTTATCAAAAGCCGCATACGAAAAATAGATGATATCGGAGTCTTCAAGTACTTCGATTGCCTTGTGTGAAGGCTGTCCACTAAAAAGCGATGGCAACGCACCAATGGCCTGATTGTCGATAGCGAAATAATCGGTGATGTCTTTGCTTTTTCTCCTGTAGTAGACCCGCGCCAGACCCCTTTCAATAAAATAAAAATACTCAGGCACCTGTCCGATGCGAACCAGCGTATCACCTTTCCTGAAAAATTTCTTTTTCAAGATTGAGTCTAAACCTTTCATGGTTTCGGCTGAAAGTGGATGAAGTTGAAGAAGTAAGTTTGCAACCAGGCTCATTGATCCATTCAAAGGTAAGGAATATAATGTCCATTCTCTTCCATGATGAATAAGAAGGAAAGATCATCACCCGGTTTGACAATGTATCCGTCTACACTCATCGCGATGTATAAATGACTTTGCGCTCTATCATGGATGGTGTTATTAATCGGATATTAATTTATGATGCATCGATTTATTTCCGGCAACAATTGTCAGCAGGTATACCCCGCGGCCGGGCGCCTGCCAGCTTTCTGCCAATTGAAAATTTTCCAGTGTACTGGAATAGATAATCTGACCGCTCAGGCTGGAAATAACCACTTTTCCTTCAGCCGGTTGCTGCGGCCACCGGAAGCTGAAACTGCCATTGGCTGACGGATTAGGATATGCACTGAACATAACCCAGTCATCATCAATACCGGTAATGACCTGTCCACGAAAAGTTATACCGTTTAGTGATTCACCAATGTTGCTGATGTCGATGTGATCCGGAGTAAAGAAAAAGTCCGGATGGGATACCGCTATTCTTCCAGACCAGCCAACCGGCACTGTTGCGATGAATTGTCCCGCATCATTAACTCTTGTGAGTTCCGGTAAACCTGTCAGCTGTGCATCTGGTAGTGCTGTGCCTGTATGATCCTGTACATCACCTTTGATCACCACATGACCCGCAGGCATACCTGTGAATTGCAGGGCATAAACATTCCCGAATACGGGTTCAACAGAAACAGCATCCGGTTCAAACTTCCAGCCATCACCCTCCACACGAATAATACCTGTCCAGCCCTGATCAACCCCTGCGGAAAAACTTCCGTTGACATTGGTGAGTATCTCTTCATCAAAACCCTTCACGGTAATACCGCTAACCGGGTAGCCAAACACATCGGTAACAAAACCCCACACAACGTGCTTGCCGGTGAAGGTTGCCCGCAACACCGGCAGTGGCCTGTTTTCCTGGACATTTTCTATGGTAATAACCGCAGGTTCAAATCGATAATCAATAAGTGAAGGTGTGAGCGTACCCGACCACCCCCTGGGTACCGTAAGCTGAAATTCACCGTTAGTGTTTGTTGACAACAAAGGAACAAAGGAGTTTTTCAGCTGCACACCGGGTAATGCTTTACCCTGATCATCGATCACCTTTCCGGTGATGCTCACTGGGTTGAGCAAGCTGCGGTCAGTATAATAGATACGTTCATCCAGTAACTGCACCATGTAAATTCGTCCCGCAGCATTTTCCCGGAAAGTCCGATCTTCAAAGTTGTTGCTTAACGCGAGTGCGGTTCCGGTATTCATCCGCTGCCAGGTTTTACCCTGATCGCCCGACCAATAAGCACCTCCCTGGCTCGCAGATGCACTAACGGAACTGTACCACGATCCATCCTGTGCCACGAACACAGTATTCAGCATGAGGTCGTACCACCAGTTGCTGGTTGGCCTGATCAGCATGGCGCGCCACTCCTTATTGCCCGTCACATCATCAATGTGCTTGACCAGGTTGAGCCCTACCGCAATGTTCACCGCGGCACCGGTGAAGGAATAAATAAGAGAATCGGAAGGCGTGACCGATAGCCCGAAACTTTTTTCTACACGAATGCCGGTAGTGGTTCTCGTACTTAAAGAAGCTTTGGTCCAGCTCAATCCCTTATTGTCAGAATAATACAATCCTCCGCTATTACCCGTTTGTTCGTCAGCTACAGTAACATAAACACGTCCTTTTCGGTCAACCAGCAGGTTATCAGTTGAAGGATTACCAGAAGGTAAACCAGCGTTACGCTTCACCCATTTCTTCAGATCACCGGATGAATAATAGACACCATCTCCGTCATAGCCGAATTCACTGTATCCGAACGTGGTCAGCATAAACTCCTGACCAGTGAGCGAAATGATACGGTGAACCGGTTGCCGATTATTCAAGGCAACAGAATCCCACTGAATACCTCGGTCATATGAAAAATAAACATGGTGATGTCCACCGGCAATGACCAGTCCATCTTCCATAGCTAATAATGAAGTGATCGGATTACCGCGCAAAACCTGTTTCCAGGTGCTGCCTTCATCACCGCTACGCCAAAGACCGGAAACGGTTCCTGCATATAATATGGAGTCATGTTGTGTGGTGAAGGATAATTTTTCCTTACCAGGAAATGCTGACAGCGTCAGCCAGCCATTCTGTGCTGATGATATATGGACGATGATCAAACACAACAGTGTAATACGAAAGGTAATGTGAGGTAACATGTAATGAGAGGCAACACCGCTTTCACGTTGTTGCTGATCAAAAGTTTCAGCAGCACAAAATGAATTTAAACACGCACCGATATCATTGTCCGTTTTCGCTACAGCATTGTTGCGATTGCGGACGAACCATCAAAATTATATCCGATAACACACTTCTCTTTCACCTGATCATTCTTCCCCTTCACACCACTAAATACTTCAAATCATCCTCCATTTAAGCTTCTTCAGCAACTCCTGCACAGTTGAACACTCCTGCATTCCGTAAAAGAGGGTGACACAAAATAAATTTTTATGAAACATTTAATGACCCCTTTTTTAATCATGATGGCTGTCGCAGTTCTGGCACAGGATAACATGCAAACCCTTTTTAGTCCGGGCAAAAGTCAGCTTACCGGAGCCTATGGTGTAGCCCGAATAAACTTCAGCGAAATGCACGGGCAGCCGGCCACACTGTTGGGCGGTTATGGCGGTGCCGTATTCAATAAGCAATGGATGTTCGGAGCTGGTGCATATACCCTGCTGAATGGCATGAAGATTAACATCGATGATAATCCGAATACATATCAGCAGCTTACCTACATCGGACTGATTGGAGAATATTCCCATCAACCGAACAAGGCTTTTCACTTTACCGGACATCTTCTCTTAGGCGGGGCCAGTATAGGCAAACAGATCAGCACCGATGGGCAGGGCGGCTACAGCCATACAAGTGGTGGTGCATTGGCTGTTGAGCCCGGTGCGGGGATGGAGTTGAATATTACCCGGTGGTTTCGCACTTCTGCCGGTGCCACCTACCGGTGGATTATCAATCAACCCGACATCTCTGCAGCTTCCTTTTATGTGTCTCTCAAGTTTGGAAAATTCTAACCCAACACCATGAAAAAATTGATTAGTCTATGCATCGTGTTTCTGGTCATGCTCTCATCCTTTGCCCAGGAATCACCGAAAGGCAGGCAAATACCTATTACCATTACGCTGTTTTCAGAATCGGTTGGTGTTCCCAACTTTAAAAACTTCTTTAAGGATCCCAGTTTTGGCATCCGCGTGGGTACGGAGTTTTATTATGCAAACAAGCCCGGGCACCAAACACTGCAAACGGTAAACCTTGGATACTACTACCACAAGGATTTTCAAAGCGTTGTTTACATCAGCAGCGAATTCGGCTATCGCAAGTTTATTGGAAACGTCTTTCTGGACGGTACGATCGGTGGCGGCTACCTGCTGGTAACCTCTGCCCAGCCACGTTATGAAAGTCGGGTAACCGATTTTGAAAAAATCTCTAACACCTTTGGAAGATTCATGCCGACCCTTGGCTTGGGAGCCGGCTACCGGTTTAACGCTGTTACATTCTTTAGCCGTTACGAAATGTTCGGAGAAGTGCCGTTTGGCTTCAAGGGCCTGCCGGCCTTACCGCATAAGACTTTGCATTTTGGAACACGATTCAACCTGAAATAATAAATCCACAAAAAAAATTACTCCATCATCCTATGAAAACACTTCGGTTCTTCACGTTTTGGTTCACTCTGTTATGGGTCACCCTCGCTTGCGAAGAGCGCAATGATGATCTACCCACGAAACCGCAGCTACCTGCCAACCCTTCGGTGATCACATTTGACCGTGAATCACTCACCCTGAGAGAAGATCAGGCGGCAGGTCAGGTTACCTTGCCCTTGTCCGCGCCTGCACCAACAGCAGGCACTGTAGTAGTTCGCATCATCAGTTCGTCCGCTGTTTACGGCCGTGACTTTACCACCGAGCCTGCGGCCATTGGCGGGGAGATCACCTGGGCAGTAGAGCCTCTCAATCCATCATTGTCACTCATTGTTCGGCCAGTAGCTAATGAGGAGGTCAACACACCTTGGGTTATTCAGTTTACTATTGACCGTGCCTCTGGCGGTGTTCGCCCGGGTGAACTTCGCACACTTACTGTTACGCTTCAGGATAATACGCCTGTGACCGGCACCCGGTTGGCTAAGTACGAAACCTTTGCCAACCAATGGCGCGTAAGCCGAAACTACACTTATCTCGAAAATGGGCTTCTTCACCAAATCAACTGGACCCAGGAAACGCCCGATCGCACCAATGGATTTTATACGTATCACTATGAGAACGGAAAGCTTGCGCGGATGACCGACCAGTTTGACCAAACCACATTCTACCGGTGGGGTGAAGGCAACCGCATTATTAAAAGTGAAAAATTCAGGGCCGGGCAGTTGGTTCAGTTTATTGAATATTACTATGATGATGCCAGTCGGGTGAGTGAAATGATGTATTACGAACGTTTACCCGGAGGCGGGATTGATGTTACATTCTTGCATGCTTTTTACTACCAGGCTGATGGTAACATCCGAAAGCGCGAGATCTATGGCTGGGATTCACAGCGTGAAGATTTTATTCTGCTCACCACGCATGTTTTTGAAAATTACATGGATAAACCGAATCCTGTGTCGATGGTTGAGACACTGCCACACCTGAATCCGCAGCCAAACCTTCCACGCATTTACCGAATCATCACAGGTTCGCAGCAGTTAACCTACGAAATTCAATACCAACTTCGTGCCGATGGCTTGCCTACGCAGCGCACCATCCTAACAGGCACAGTGCCGGAAGTAACTAACTATACCTATTTCTAAAGAAAGTATTGACCACATCCATTTTCAATCCGAAACATTCATGAAAACAAAAATCATCTCCGTTCTATCCATCGCTATCATGGCAACCGCCTGTATGGATGAACTCGACATAGCCCGGCCCGATCCTGCAGAAGACGTCCGCTATGACCAGCATCCCAAGAATCAGCTTTACCTGGATGCCCTGAATAAATATAAGCAAGACACCTACGCTCCCGGCAGTATTCTGCTGATTGATAAACCGCAGGAAGACCTCTGGATTGGTGCGGTAGGAAAATCGAACCTCGAATTTCAAACACCGGCCAGAACCAACACATTGATTCGTACCGGCAGCGTAACGAAAATGTTCACAGCCGTGGTTATCATGAAACTGGTGGAAGCTGACAAGCTGACCCTGGACAGCAAACTGGGTAACCTGCTGCCTGAAACTACAGGCAATATTCCCCAAGCCGACCAGATAACGGTAAGGCATTTACTGGCACATCTCAGTGGCATTGTTGACCCGCCCAATGAAAGCCTGCAATACCAATCGGACATCATTAATAATCCGACCCGGATGTATAACAGCACCATTGATGATTTATTGAAGAAATATGTCTATGGCAAAAGCCTTCACTTCGCACCCGGCTCAGGGTATTCTTACAGCAATACCAATTACTGGCTGCTGGGGCAGATGGTCGAGACGATTACCGGAAAATCCATGCAGAAGCTGATGGAGGAAATGATTTTCATTCCGCTGCAAATGCAACAAACCTGGCTGGAAAAAAGGGACGATAAAAATGTTGCCCGCGGCTATGTTGATTTATATGGTAATGGTGTACTGATGGATGTTGCTTCATGGGACCGTGCCGAAGGAAGCGGAAGAGCCGATGGCGGTATCATCAGCACAGCCAATGATCTGCGGAAATTTATGAAGGGCTTATTTGCGGGACAGTTAGTATCCATAGAAACTCTGCGGCAAATGAAAACCATACAATTAACCAACTGCAATTCATTTGAATGTGAATATGGATTAGGGCTCGAAGTGTGGCGCACCGCTGCCGGCACGGCATATGGCCATAACGGTGCGCTGGTGGGTATTGAAGTCAACGTGCTTTGGTATGAAGACAACGGAGCCATCAGCGTGATTTATAAAAACAACGGTAACTTTTCAGACAAAAGCTGGCTCGATCAACTGGTAAAATAAGTTGCTCGGTACACATCACGTATCGTATTGAAGAATAATTTCGCTTAGAACCATTCATTATGAAAACTGCGCATCAGCAAAACCTGGTCATCTATCTCCTGCTGCTGGGTTTTGCTGCTGCTGGTATGTTTTACGGAAAAAGCATACTGGCTGAATTTCCGGGCATCCGATTGTGGAACTACACTTCCCTGCTCATGCTGCTGGCAGGCATACCCTTTTTGTTTCTGCAGGAAAAAGCCGGTGTACCTGATTTTCTCTCATCAACTGTTCACCAGCAGCAACGCTTTCTTTATCCTGCATTGATTGGTGTTGTCTTTGGCATACTGGACGTACTGGTGATTAAGGTGATGCTGCATCCCCAGCCTTACACAGAGCTGCCACCGTTCCTGCAGCCATTTCCCTACTCCATCTTCCTGTACTTCTCAGGCGCGTTTGATGTAGAGGTATTTTACCGTCTCATCCCGATGACCATTTTTTTGCTGATGGGTAAATTCATTCAGCAAGGAAAATACTACTATGCCTTCTTCTGGACTGGTGCTGTGCTGACCGCTCTTCGTGAACCGCTGGAACAATTACCGGACGGAAATACCTGGCTGATTATCTATTCACTTATTACCGGTTTCGGAATGAATTTTCTGCAGGCTGTTTACTTTAAGCGTGCCGGTTTCCTGGCCACGCTGATGGTGCGGTGGGGGCACTACATCATCTGGCATATCTTGCTGGGTATCTATGTGCAGTATTGGGAGCTTGTATAATTTTTCCGCTGGAAAACACCGGGATTCATACTTTGCCGCCAATCCATTCCCTGAATTCAGCAGCCTTCTTTTTACTAACGGTAGCCTCCTCATTAAACAATGGCTCAAGTGTTAACAGTAATTTTCCTGAACTGTCGGATTTAAACTGACGGATTGCCTTGATGTTACCCAACAGTTGCCGGTTCAGCCGGAAGAACATACCCGGATCTAATAATTCTTCCAGTGAATCCAAAGAGGAAGAAGAAGTGTATTCCTTTCCGTCAAATGTTTTGATAAAACTGATTTCATTCTGCTTATAGATGTAGGCAATCGTATGTACATGAACAGGAACGGAAGAGGTACCGTAATTCACAATCAGCAGCTCCCGGAATCCGGAGGGCTTCAGCAGATCAGAAGATTTGTTAACGCCCGCTACAGATGTCTCCAGTTCACGCACCCGGTTTTCCAGCACAGCAATAACTCCCTGGTAGTGCTGATGATAATACAGGGAGGTATAGATGAGGTGTACCATACCGGTGAAGATGATGATCAACGGAACATCATTTACCAGAAGGTTGGCGGTATCGAAACCGCCACGGTCAATGATGATTTCATTCCATAAATAAATCATTGGTATAACGATGATAAACGTCATCGGCAAGGCCGTGAAAAACTGGATGACAAACCGTTGAAATTTTTGGGTTACCCAACTGTAACGCTGATCGAGGTAGATGATCAGCCTGCGGTTTGCTTCCCAACTGGCCGTCACAATCAGCATGTCCCAAAACAGGTCGGCATAATAGAGGGGTTGTTTGAGCAATTGTCCCCAGGGTGTCATATCCCCGAAGTGGCGGATCACAAACGCCAACACCGGATAGGCGATCAGCCGAAGCCATTTGTCGGGGTAGTGCATAACTTAAAATCAATATTTACTACTTCAACGAAGCCAAATCAATCACAAACCTATATCGAACATCGCTTCGCACCATGCGTTCGTAGGCCTCGTTGATGTACTGCATGGGTATAACTTCAACATCAGCAACAATGTTTTTTTCAGCACAAAAATCCAGCATCTCTTGAGTTTCAGTTGTTCCGCCAATCATTGAGCCGGTAACGCTTCTTCTGTTTTTTAACAGATCAAATGGATCTACGCGTGGCTCTTCAGCCGGAAGCCCCACCACCATCATGCGGCCATTCATGCCCAACAACTTCAGGTAAGGGGCATAATCATGGTTAGCGGAAACGGTATTCAATACCACGTCAAAGTAACTACTAAACTTCTTCATTTGATCTTTGTTGGTTGACAGGAGAAAATTGTGCGCACCTAATCGCCTGGCATCAGCTTCTTTTCCAGGTGAAGAACTTACCAAAGTCACTTCGGCACCAAAAGCATGGGCAAACTTCAGTCCCATGTGTCCAAGCCCACCTAACCCGATTACGGCAACACGCATACCTGATGTAACACCGGCAAACCGGAGCGGTGAATAAGTGGTAATACCTGCACACAACAGCGGAGCCACACCGGCCAGACTAAGTTTATCCGAAATGTGGTAGACAAAACGCTCATCGGTTACAATGTGCGTGGAATATCCACCCTGAGCCAGCGTTTTGCCGTCACGTTCATAGGCGTTGTACGTTCCCGTAGGGCCTTCTTCGCAATATTGCTCAAGATGCATTTTGCAGTTATTACAGGTTCGGCATGAATCGACAATCACCCCTACCGCTGCCAGGTCGCCAGCTTTGAATCGTGTAACCGCAGACCCAACCCGGACCACACGGCCAACAATTTCGTGACCAGGCACCATGGGATAGATGGAACCTCCCCACTCATCGCGCACCTGGTGCAGGTCGCTGTGACAAACCCCACAGAAGAGAATTTCTACGTGAACATCGCAAGGTCGGGGTTCTCTTCGTTCGAAAGAATAAGGAGCCAGTGAACCCTTTGAATTGATGGCTGCATAAGCATTTGTCGCTATCATAGTATTTTGTGAGTATCCGTTTAACGTCCTAAAATTAATAGAGCATCACCACATTAACACCTCACCCCTTCCCCTCTCCCGCAGGAGAGTGGTGTCCGAGGTACGAGCCTGCCTGTATTCTAAGACTAAGTCAAGAAAGAGCCCA